>ENA-ORXR01000014-ORXR01000014.1-marine-metagenome-genome-assembly--contig:-NODE-14-length-300414-cov-7.590670_pt1 | contig 300414 bp, 269 predicted proteins | sample MGYA00237866_ERZ511479 | MGnify/ENA metagenome assembly ERZ511479 | reverse complement strand
CCTGGGGCTGGAGAAGGTCCCAAGGGTTGGGCTGTTCGCCCATTAAAGTGGCACGCGAGCTGGGTTCAGAACGTCGTGAGACAGTTCGGTCTCTATCTACTGCGGGCGTTAGAAATTTGAGTGGATCTGACTCTAGTACGAGAGGACCGAGTCGGACTGACCGCTGGTGCACCAGTTGTTCCGCCAGGAGCATCGCTGGGTAGCTATGTCGGGATTGGATAAGCGCTGAAAGCATATAAGCGCGAAACCAGCCACAAGATGAAATTTCTTTAAAGGGCCGTGGGAGATGACCACGTTGATAGGCTATAGGTAGAAGTGTAGTAATACATGCAGCCGAGTAGTACTAATTGCCCGTCAAGCTTGCGCAATCGTTTTGAGTCCCCTTCGGGGGACTCGAACAACCTCAAAGCAAGTTTGTATAATAATATTCTATATTTTATACTCTATTCTGCCTCGAAACTTCGGGGGTTTCAGGGTCTAAAATTCATGGTTTATTTTAAACTATATAAAACTAAAATTCAAAACTGTCCCTTTTATATGTTAACAAAATAAAGTTAACAGTATACAGCAACAGTAAGCAGTTTTTATAACGGACTTACTGAAAACTGCAACTGACGACTGACAATTTAGGTGGCCATGGCGACGGGGCTCACCCCTTACCATTCCGAACAGGGAAGTTAAGCCCGTCTGCGCCGATGGTACTGCTACACCAAGTGGGAGAGTAGGAAGCCGCCTTCCTCGAAAATCCCCTTCATTTATTTGAAGGGGATTTTTTTTGTTTAAAGGTCTTTGAAATACTTCTAAATGACCTTTTTACTATATTTGAGAAAATCCTAATAGATGTTTCAAAAATATGCTTTCCGATTAGCAATATTAATATTGATTATCCTTACTGGTTGCCAGCCAGAAAAAGAGATTATTGAGAAAAAACCAAATGTTGTTTTCATCTTAGTTGATGATTTAGGAATGATGGATTTGGGCGTTACGGGCAGCCAATATTACCAAACTCCGAACATTGATAAACTAGCTAAAGAGGGAATGATTTTCACTCAAGGCTATGCCGCGAGCAGGGTTTGCAGTCCGTCTAGAGCCAGTATCATGACTGGAAAATTTACTGCTAGACACGGTATAACCGATTGGATCGGAGCTAAAACCGGAACAGCTTGGCGCCAACAAGGTCGCCATGACGTATTGCTGCCCGCTGAATATGTGCATAACTTGCCTAAAGAAGACCTAACACTTGCGGAAGGAATGAAAAAAGCGGGTTATAAAACTTTTTTTGCAGGAAAATGGCACTTAGGAAAAGAAGGATCATACCCCGAAGATCATGGATTTGATATAAACGTAGGCGGCTGGGATAAAGGGAGCCCCATTGGAGGTTATTTTTCCCCTTGGGAAAATCCAAAACTGGAAAATCAAGTTGACGGTGAAAACCTTTCAATGCGACTTGCTAGTGAAACTGCATCGTTTATTTCAAAACATAAAAATTCTACTTTTTTTGCTTTTCTTTCGTTTTATGCAGTTCATGGCCCAATTCAAACTACCAATCAGAAATGGAATAAATATCAGCAAAAAGCAGTTAGCGCTGGAATTGCCAAAAGAGGTTATGTTATGGAACGAGTTCTACCTATTCGTCAAGTGCAAGATAATCCTATCTATGCTGGTCTAGTTGAAAGTATGGATGATGCGGTAGGAGTAGTTCTTGATGAGTTAGAAAATCAAGGTATTGATAAAGAGACGATTGTAATATTTACCTCGGATAATGGCGGTGTTTCATCAGGAGATTCGTTTTCTACATCAAACTTACCATTACGAGGAGGAAAGGGGTATCAATGGGAAGGTGGTATTCGAGAGCCCTACTTTATAAAGGTGCCATGGCTTAAAAATAATGGGACTGAAAGTAATTTTCCTGTAATGGGAACTGACTTTTATCCAACAATTTTGGATTTGGCGAAAATCGATTTAATGCCTTCTCAGCATATAGATGGTATTAGTTTAAAGCCCCTGTTGGAAGGAAAGAAAATGGATGTTGAAAGGCCCTTGTTTTGGCATTATCCACATTACGGAAATCAAGGTGGAGAACCTTCATCTATAATTCAGGAAAATGGGTTTAAGCTAATCCATTATTGGGAAGATGGCCGAGAGGAACTATATAAGCTAGACGCTGATATTGGAGAGAAAAACAATATAATAGAAATGCATGCACCACTTGTGAAGCAAATGGGAGATAAATTGATGTTTTGGTTAAATGATGTGAATGCTAATATGCCATCAGTAGACCCAGATTATGATTCTAAACTTGCTGCTGAACGTCACGAAATGTTGGTCAATGAAAAATTGCCTTCCCTAGAAAAGGCAAGAATGGAAGTACTATCGAAAGATTTTAAACCCAATGATGATTGGTGGCAAAGTCAAATCACAAAAGATTAATGATATATTATATTAGAGATAGACACGAATACCTGGCCTTAATAGTACTCGTTTTTGTTTCCATGTTTGGTTGTAAAGAAGTTAAGCCAGAAAATAGCCCTGAAAGTGGCCTTTCACAAAATCCACCAAATATTATCTTTTTAATGGCTGATGATCAAGGTTGGGGAGATATGGGTTATAACAATCATCCCTATTTACAAACTCCAAATTTAGATGACATGGCATCAAATGGTGCTCAATTTAATCGGTTTTATGCAGCATCGGCAGTTTGTTCGCCTACCAGAGCTAGTGTGATGACAGGTAGACATCCATTACGATTTGGTATTTGTCATGCTAATTGTGGTCATATAAAACCTAAAGAGATTACTGTAGCTGAAATGCTAAAAGAAAAAGGGTATACCACGGGTCACTTTGGAAAATGGCATTTGGGCACGCTTACCCGAGATATACTTGATGGCAATAGGGGAGGAAACCCTAAATTTGATGCTGATTACGCCCCACCTTGGGACAATGGATTTGATGTGACCTTTGCTACAGAATCAAAAGTACCTACTTGGAACCCAATGGTGACGCCATCAAAAACTGCAGGGGATGTAAAAGCTTCCTTAATAGAAGGAGAGCCATTCAATACGTCTTATTGGGCAGGACCTGGAAAAATTGAAACTGAAAACTTGGAAGGTGATGATTCAAGAGTAATTATGGATCGAGTGATCCCTTTTATAGCAAATGCAGTAGAAAAAGAACAGCCGTTTTTAACGATTATTTGGTTTCATACACCTCATTTACCTATTTTGGCCAGCGATGCTTATACCGAAAAGTATAAAGAACTATCTGAAGATCAACAACACTATTATGGGGTCTTAACTGCACTTGATGAACAAGTAGGTAGGTTGAGAAATAAACTTAGAGCGCTTAATATTGAAGATAATACGGTGCTCTTTTATACGAGTGACAACGGACCTGAAGGCAAAAAAGTTGAAAATAGAAAGCAAGGCGTTACCAAAGGTTTAAGAGGTAGAAAAAGGAGTTTGTATGAAGGTGGAATACGAGTACCTGGAATAGTAGAATGGCCTGGCAGAATAAAAGCAGGAACAAAAATAGAAGTGCCTTGTTACACTTCAGATTACTTTCCTACGATTGCTGAGATAGTTGAGCTGAAATTAAAAGAATTTAACCGCCCTTTTGATGGTGAAAGTTTATTACCATTCATCGAAAACGCTAACGCTACTAGAAAAATCAAATTAGCTTTTTCGTTTCAAAAGCAAAGGGCATTAATAGGTAGTGAATTCAAGGTTTATAGTAGTTCAGGCGACGAGGGTAGCTTTGAATTATATAATATTTTGAAAGATCCATTTGAGCAGTATGATCTATCTAAAGAAGAACCTGAAATTGTAAATAATATGGTTTCTGAATTAAATGGTTGGATAAATTCTGTAGAAAAAAGCGCGCAAGGTCAAGACTATTAGTCTATTCATTGCGCGCTTTTAATAGAATTCTAAATGGGTATCAAACCCTAGGCAAATCACCTTCGCCTTTTAAAGGAAGAAAGGATTCACCCATTAAAAAAGTATCTATGTGATAAGCTGCTTGTCTTCCTTCTGAAATCGCCCAAACTATTAATGATTGACCTCTGCGTTGGTCACCTGCAACAAAAACCCCCGAAACATTAGTCATATAATCATTCTCAGAGGCTTTTATATTAGTTCTTGCATCCGCTTCTAAACCTAATTGCTCTGCAATGGTCATTTCAGAACCCGTAAAGCCCATAGCAAGGAGTGCTAATTCACATTTCCACTCTTTTTCGGTGCCTTCCACTTCTTTCAATGTTGGACGTTGACCAGGTTGTTTTATCCATTCTACTTCTGAAGTAATTAAACCGGTAAGATTTCCGTTTTTATCTCCTTTAAATTCTTTTGTTGAAATACTAAAAAAGCGATCTGCACCTTCTTTGTGCGAAGAACTTGTTCGTAATCGCATTGGCCAGAATGGCCATGGTTGACCTTCAGGTCTTTCGGTTGTGCCCATAGGCATAATTTCAAAATTAGAAACCGATGTTGCTCCATGCCGAATAGATGTACCTATGCAATCTGAACCCGTATCGCCACCGCCAATAACAACAACATCTTTATCGGTTGCTACTATTTCATTTTCAAATTTCTTTATGCCATCAACCCGTCTATTGTTTTGAGGTAAGAAATCCATAGCCTGAACCACACCTTTCAAATCGGAACCTTTGATGGGTAGCGTTCTTCTTACAGTTGCTCCTCCGCAAAGTACAACAGCATCAAAATCGTTTTTCAACGCGTCAGCTTTGATATCAACACCAACGTTAATACCACATTTAAATACAATGCCTTCCTCTTCTAAGACTTTAAGTCTTCTATCAATGACACCCTTTTCCATTTTAAAATCTGGAATTCCATAGCGTAATAATCCACCTGGTTTCTCATCTCTTTCGAAAACAGTAACTGTATGACCTGCTCTATTTAATTGTTGAGCAACGGCAAGACCTGCAGGACCTGAGCCTATAACTGCAATTTTTTTATCCGTTCTAGTTTTAGGAGCTTGCGCAACTATCCAACCTTTTTCGAAGGCGGTTTCAACTATATTTTTTTCAATATTTTCTATAGATACCGGGTCCTCGTTAATTCCTAAAACACATGCTTCTTCACAAGGTGCAGGACATAAACGTCCTGTAAACTCTGGAAAATTATTGGTAGAATGTAAAATTCCTGCTGCTTTTTCCCATTTGCCCCGATAAACGGCATCGTTAAAATCTGGTATCAGATTACCCAATGGGCAACCGCTATGACAAAATGGAATACCACAATCCATGCAGCGAGCACCTTGGTCTTTTAGTTCCTTTTCTTCCATAGGAACGGTAAACTCTTTGTAGTTTTTTAAGCGATCTTTAACTGGTTCGTATGCTTCAACCTTTCTATCGAATTCCAAAAATCCTGTTATCTTTCCCATTACTCGATTTATATAGTTTGTAATTTTTCTTCTTCCATTCGAATTAATGCTTGTTTGTATTCCTCAGGAAAAACCTTAACAAAATCTGTCAAACAATCTTCCCATTTCTCTAGAATACGCTGTGCTAATGGGCTAAGGGTAGAATTATAGTGGCTTTCGATCAACTCTTTAAGTTGTTTGATATCATTGTCTTCTTTTACGGCTAATAAATTCAAACCTTCTTTGCTACAATTCTTTTCAAAGGTTTTGTTTTTATCGTAAACATAAGCGATTCCACCGCTCATTCCTGCGCCAAAATTTCTTCCAACATCACCAAGAATAACAGCGATACCGCCTGTCATATATTCACAGCCGTGGTCTCCGATACCTTCTACAACTGTTTTTGCGCCCGAATTTCGAACGCAAAAGCGTTCGCCAGCTTTTCCGTTAATATATGCGCGACCAGCAGTTGCACCATACAAGGTTACATTTCCTGTAATTACATTATCCTCAGGTACTATAGTAGAACCATCTGGCACTTTAATAACCAGTTTTGCACCAGATAACCCTTTTCCTAAATAATCATTAGTGTTTCCATTAACGGTCATCGTTAGACCTCTAGTAGCAAAAGCTCCAAAACTTTGACCGGCCGATCCGGTGAAGTTTAGTTTCAAAGTGTTTATGGGTAAACCTTGAGCCCCGTATATTTTAGAAATCTCATTACTAATTATCGCTCCAACTGCTCTATCTGTATTACAAATAGGGAAATCTAAAGCGGCTTTTTCTTTTCTAAATAATGATGGTTTCGCTTTTTCAATGATCTCAAATTCAATAGATTTATCAACATCATGTACTTGTTTTTGAGTATTGTAAAACTTAGTTCCAGCAGGAACATCTACTTGATGTAAAATTGGAGTTAAGTCAATACCCGCCGCTTTATAATGATTAATCGCTTTTTTGCGGTCTAATTTTTGAACCTGACCCACCATTTCATTTATTGTTCTAAAACCTAGTTGTGCCATAATAGCACGAAGTTCTTCAGCTACGAAGTACATGTAATTAACAACATGTTCAGGTTTTCCTTTAAACTTCTTACGTAGTTCAGGGTTTTGAGTCGCAATACCTACTGGGCATGTATTTAGATGACAAACTCGCATCATAATACAACCTGAAGCTACTAATGGCGCGGTAGCAAAACCAAATTCTTCAGCACCAAGCAAGCAAGCAATTGCTACATCTCTTCCTGTTTTTAGCTGCCCGTCACATTCTAAAACAATTCGATTTCTTAAATCGTTCATTACTAAGGTCTGTTGGGCTTCTGCAATACCAAGTTCCCATGGGAGACCTGCATGCTTTAAAGAAGTTAAAGGTGTCGCGCCTGTGCCGCCATCAAAACCAGCAATAAGAACTACATCGGCTTTTGCTTTTGCAACCCCCGCTGCAACGGTACCTACTCCAATTTCTGAAACCAATTTCACATTAATACGAGCTTCTCTATTTGCAGATTTCAAATCAAAGATGAGTTGAGATAAATCTTCAATAGAGTAAATATCGTGATGTGGAGGAGGGGAAATCAGCCCTACATACGGCGTTGAGTTTCTAGTTTTTGCAATTGCATGATTTACTTTTGGGCCAGGTAGTTGACCGCCTTCTCCAGGTTTGGCACCTTGTGCCATTTTGATTTGTATCTCTTTGGCATTGGTCAGATAATCAGATGTTACTCCAAACCTACCTGAAGCTACTTGCTTGATGGCACTATTTCGCCAATCACCTGAAGCATTTTTGTAAAATCGTTCTGCATCTTCTCCACCTTCCCCTGAATTACTTTTACCACCAATTCGGTTCATGGCAATCGCTAAATTTTCATGGGCTTCTTTACTAATTGAACCGTAAGACATTGCTCCTGTCTTGAATCGTTTAACAATTTCGGTCCAAGGTTCAACTTCTTCTAAAGGAATTGGATCATAATTGGAGAATTCAAATAAACCACGAATAGTCATTAAGTTTTTTGATTGCTCATTGATCATATCAGAAAATTCCTTATAACTATCTGGCTCATTATTGCGAACTGCTTTTTGAAGTTTTGCAACTGAAAGCGGATTGAACATATGTTTTTCGCCATCACGCCTCCATCTATATTCACCACCCATGGGGACGTCTAAATTACCAGCTACTTCTGTTTTTGCAAAAGCTCTTGTATGTCGTTTGGCAATTTCTTTCTCGATTTCGTACAAGCCAATACCCTGAATTCTGGTTGGTGTATTTGGAAAATATTTACCAACAACTTTAGTGTTTATTCCAATACATTCAAACAATTGAGACCCGCGATAAGAATTTAAGGTAGAAATACCTATTTTGTTCATCACCTTTAAAATGCCTTTGCCAACAGCTTTATTATAGTTTTCAATAGCTTCGTCAAAAGTATATTCTGTTATATCAAGCTCTTCTATTTGTTCTCTAATAATCTCATTTACTAAATATGGATTTACGGCACTTGCACCAAAACCAAATAGCAAAGCAAAATGATGCACTTCACGAGGTTCAGCAGATTCAATAATAACACTTAATTTAGAACGTTTTCCTAAACGTTGTAAGCCACTATTTACAAAAGAACATGCTAAAAGTGCAGGGATCGGAGCTTTGGTTTTACTAACGATCCTGTCAGATAAAATTATGATATTAGTGCCTTCATCAACTGCTTTGGAAGCTTGCTTTAAAATAGATTCTAGGGCGTCTTCTAGACCATTATGTCCTCTTTCAATGTCATATAAAGTAGATATAGAAACTACTTTGTAATCAGGACTCACGTCGTAATTTTTAATTTTATCTAAATCTTCTTTGGAAATAACAGGGTTTTGAATTTTCAATTTACGGCAATGTAATTCTGAAAAATCAAATATATTTTGATCGCTTCCTAAGGTTAAACTGATATCGGTAATCAATTCTTCTCGAATACCATCAAGAGGCGGATTGGTTACCTGAGCAAACAATTGCTTGAAATAGTTATATATCAATTGTGGTCTTTCAGAAAGAACAGCAATAGGCGTATCAGAGCCCATAGATCCAATCGGCTCTTTAGCAGTTTTACCCATTGGTAAGATAATTGTATTGATATCTTCCAAAGTATAACCAAATGCTGCTTTTCTTTTTTCTAAAGAAGCTTCTCCTAAGAAAAGTGGACAATCGTTATAAGGTATATTAGCTAGGTGTACTAAGTTATTATCTAACCATTTTTGATAAGGATGACGCTGAGCAATCTCCTCCTTGATTTCTTCATCATTGATAATTCTGCCCTCTTCCATATTCACCAAGAACATCTTTCCAGGTTCTAACCTGCCATGAAATTCTACGTTTTCAGGCTTAATATCAACTACACCTACTTCAGAAGACATCACCACATAATCATCTTTGGTAACTGTATATCTTGATGGGCGAAGTCCGTTTCTATCTAAAACAGCGCCAATATAATTTCCATCAGTAAAAGGCACAGATGCTGGCCCATCCCATGGCTCCATCATGCAAGAATGATATTCGTAAAAAGCTCTTTTAGCTTTGGACATGTATGGATTTTTTTCCCAAGCTTCAGGCACTAAAATCATCATTACCTCAGGTAAAGAACGACCAGTCATTAGTAATAATTCCACCACCATATCCATAGTCGCAGAATCTGATTTTCCAGGAAGGATAATAGGTATGATATTTTTGATTTCTTCTCCAAACCATTCGCTCTCTAATAATTCTTCACGAGATCGCATTCGGGTTACATTGCCTCTGAGTGTATTGATTTCACCATTATGACACATGTATCTGAAAGGTTGTGCCAAATCCCATGTAGGGAAAGTGTTGGTTGAGAAACGCTGGTGCACTAAAGATAATCTAGTGACCACTCTTGGGTCCATTAAATCTTTATAATAAAGACTTATATCTTTAGGCATTAGAAGGCCTTTGAAAATTATAATCTTTGTGGAAAGACTAGGGACATAGAAAAAAGGACTTTCTGAAAGCTTAGAGTTTATGATGGTATGCTCGGTTACTTTTCTAGCAATAAACAGTTTCAAATTGAAACTAAATTCATCTTGTTTTGAATTCTCTTTAGCAATAAAGAGTTGTTTTACGAATGGCTCTGTTTCCATTGCAATTCTTCCAGGAACTGATCTGTTTACTGGAGCGTCACGCCATCCTAAAAGTTGAAGTCCTTGTTTTTTGATATTTTCCTCAAAAGTGGAAATACAAAAATCACGTTGATTTTCTTTTCTAGGTAAAAACACATTACTGACTGCATATTGCCCTGGTTCTGGCAAATCAAAATCACATTCAGCTTTGAAGAAATCGTGTGGAATATCGATTAATATACCTGCTCCGTCACCTGTTTTTCCATCAGCACTAACAGCGCCACGATGTTCTAATTTGTCGAGAATTTCGAGTGCCTTATGAATAATGTCATTCGACTTTTTTCCTTTGAGGCTGCATATAAATCCTGCGCCGCAGTTATCGTGTTCAAATTCTGGTGAGTAAAGGCCTTGCTTCGTCAATTTCATGTTCCGATATTTTAGGAGCTATTTCATAACTTTTTAGCAATGAATAGCCTATAAAAATATCAATTTTATTGTATTATCTTTTATGAATAGAGGGTAATAAAACAAAAAACATAACGAATGTAATAAAACACTAAAAAATCTTGAATTTCGGATTTTCACCCCCTGAAATTTGAGATTATGATAATTGGATTTTTGAATTAATCTCTCAAAACACTCCTCGAAATAACAATTTTTTGAATTTCTGAGGTGCCTTCATAGATTTGGGTAATTTTAGCATCACGCATTAAGCGTTCAACATGGTAGTCTTTTACGAAGCCATTGCCTCCATGAATTTGTACTGCTTCAACCGTAGTTTCCATAGCAACTTGAGAGGCATAAAGTTTGGCCATGGCACTAGAAAGATCGTAGTTGTTACCTTGATCTTTATCCCATGCAGCTTTGTAAACTAAATGCCTAGCTGCTTCAATTTGAGTGTGCATATCGGCCAATTTAAAAGCAATAGCTTGATGGTTGCTAATTTCAGTACCGAAAGCTTTCCGCTCTTTTGAATACTTCAAAGCTAATTCGTAAGCGCCCGCCGCAATTCCAAGGGCTTGAGCAGCAATACCTATACGACCCCCTGCTAATGTTTTCATGGCAAATTTGAAGCCGAAACCATCTTCACCAATTCTATTTTCTTTTGGTACTTTGACATCGTTGAAAATAAGGGAATGGGTATCGCTACCACGAATGCCTAGTTTATTTTCTTTAGGTCCTATTTCAAACCCTGAAGCGCCTTTTTCTATAATAATTGCGTTAATGCCTTTATGCCCTTTTTCTTTATCTGTTTGTGCAATAACCAAATAAACTTCTGCTGAATTGCCATTAGTGATCCAGTTTTTAGTTCCATTAATTACATAATGATCGCCTTTGTCTAAAGCGGTGGTTTTCTGTGACGTTGCGTCGCTACCAGCTTCAGGTTCTGAAAGACAGAAGGCACCAATAATTTCACCAGTTGCCAATCGGGTAAGATATTTTTGCTTTTGTTCTTCTGATCCATAAGTTTCTAATCCATAACAAACTAAAGAATTATTTACCGAAACCACTACCGAGGCTGAGGCATCAACCTTTGAAAGTTCTTCCATGGCGATAGCATACGATAGGGTATCCATTCCACTACCATTATATTTAGGGTCAACCATCATTCCAAGAAACCCTAACGCACCAAGTTTTTTGATTTGTTTTGTTGGAAAGGTTTGGGTGTCATCTCTTTCAATAACGCCAGGTAGCAATTCAGCTTGAGCAAAATCTCTTGCCGCTTGCTGTATCATTAGGTGCTCTTCTGATAATGAAAAATCCATATAGAAAGTTTTAAAAGGTGTTTCTACAAAGATAGGAGTATGGCACAATAATTTGTTGGTTTTCTTATCTGATTTATTATAAAATAAGTTTTTCCATAAAGGATGTAAAAAGTATTCAATATCAAGCCAAATTTTTATATTTGTTTACTATCATTTTTGGTAATTGATTTAAAAAATATATTTATGGATCAGCAGTAGCTCCGCTCTGGGAAAGCGAATAATTTCAAGCTTAGCACAAATGAAAAAAAATGGTCACATAATGTAATTAGTCAATTGTAATGAAAGAATTATTAAACGCATACGAGAATAAGCAACCTGAAATCGTTTTTAACTGGAAAGATTCAGAAACTGATGCAGAGGGTTGGACGGTTATAAATTCTCTTAGAGGTGGTGCTGCTGGTGGTGGAACACGAATGAGAGAAGGTCTTGACATGAATGAGGTGCTATCATTAGCGAAAACTATGGAAGTTAAATTTACCGTTTCTGGACCGCCTATTGGTGGGGCCAAATCAGGAATTAATTTTAACCCAAATGACCCAAGAAAAAAAGGAGTTTTAGAACGTTGGTATCACGCCGTTGCCCCGCTTTTAAAAAGTTATTATGGAACCGGCGGAGATTTGAATGTTGATGAGATTCACGAAGTTATTCCAATAACAGAAGATGCTGGTGTTTGGCACCCACAAGAAGGGGTTTTTAATGGACATTTTAAGCCAACTGAAGCTGATAAAATCAACCGTATTGGACAGTTGAGAATGGGTGTAATCAAAGCTATTGAAACAGATAAATTTTCTCCAGGAGTTGGAAGAAAATATACTGTTGCAGATATGATTACTGGCTTTGGCGTTGCTGAGGCTATTCGCCATTATTATGATATTTATGGTGGTAATGTAGTTGGAAAAAAAGCAATTGTTCAAGGTTTTGGAAATGTCGGAAGTGCCGCTGCTTATTATTTGGCGCAAATGGGAGCAAAGGTTGTTGGTATTATTGATAGAGCTGGAGGAGTTATTAACGAAGAAGGATTTTCTTTCGATGAAATTCAACAATTTTTTCTTAATAAAAAAGGGAATAGCCTTATGGCTGATGCCAATCAATTAATTCCTTTTGAAGAAATTAATAAGCGAATATGGAATTTACAAACAGAAATTTTTGCACCTTGTGCAGCATCAAGGTTAATAACTAAAGATCAGATTGCTCAAATGATTGATACAGGTTTGGAAGTGATCTCTTGTGGAGCCAACGTACCGTTTGCTGATAAGGAAATCTTTTTTGGGCCTATTATGGAATATACTGATGGCAGGGTAAGTCTTATTCCTGATTTTGTCAGTAATTGTGGAATGGCTCGGGTTTTTGCATACTTTATGGAAAAAAGAGTAGGTATTGATGATGAATTAATATTTAATGACACTTCTGATACCATTAGAAAGGCAATTTTAAATATCTTTAAACGCAATCCGTCAAAAACCAATATTAGTGAGACCGGATTTGAAATAGCATTGAAACAACTAATTTAAACCAATACCGACCATGGAGACGATCATTATCATTGTATTTCTAGCAGGGTATCTTGCGATTACCCTTGAACACAACCTTAAAATAGATAAGCTCATACCTGCACTTGCAATGATGGCTATTCTTTGGGCTATAATTGCTTTAGCTCACATGGATGTTTTTGAAGTAAATACAGCGTTGCGTGAGTTAGAACCCAGTCATATTGATGAAATCTTGTTGCATCATTTGGGCAAAACGGCAGAGATATTGGTATTTCTTTTAGGTGCAATGACTATCGTTGAAATAATAGACTATTTTGATGGTTTTGCCACTATAAAAGGCTTTATACGGACTAAAAGCAAGAGTAAGCTACTTTGGTTATTTTCTATTTTAGCTTTTGTGCTATCTGCCATTATTGATAACCTAACAGCAACAATTGTATTGATTACCATATTACAGAAAGTGATCAAAGATCGTGAGACCCGTTTATGGTTTGCAGGTATGATTATTATTACCGCAAATGCTGGTGGGGCTTGGTCTCCTATTGGTGATGTAACCACAACAATGCTTTGGATTGCGAATAAGGTTTCTGCTTTGCAATTGGTTGTTCATGTTTTGATTCCGTCCATAGTTTGTATGGTAATTCCTGTGTTAATTGCAAGTCGTTTTAAAGCGTTTAGCGGCAACATTGATAGCGATGTTAATACCTTAGAAGAACCAAAATCTAAATACGGTTCTATAATGCTATATTTAGGTTTGGGAGCAATTGTTTTTGTTCCTTTCTTTAAAACGGTAACGCATTTACCGCCATATGTTGGTATGATGTTGTCTTTGGCTGTTGTAGCTACTTTTGCCGAAATCTACAGCAATTCAAAATTTAGTATTTCCAATATTCACGGAGAACATGACGATACGATTGGTCATCACAGTCCTGTACATGCATCACTTTCAAAAATAGAATTGCCCAGTATTTTGTTCTTTTTGGGAATATTGTTGGCAGTAGCTGCCTTAGAATCTTTAGGTATGTTATTTCATTTTGCAGGAAGTTTGAATGATGCTATACCAAATACTGATATTGTGGTCATGTTGTTTGGTATTGGTTCGGCAGTAATTGATAATGTGCCACTAGTTGCTGCGAGTTTAGGAATGTTCTCTGAACCTATGGATAATCCGCTTTGGCATTTTATCGCTTATTCAGCTGGTACAGGCGGCAGTATGCTTATTATTGGTTCGGCGGCAGGGGTTGTAGCGATGGGAATGGAGAAGATAGATTTCTTCTGGTACCTAAAGAAAATCTCTTGGTTGGCTTTGGTAGGATTTGTTGCTGGAGCTTTAACTTTTATTGCAATGCGAGATTTCGTCTTGCACGGATAATTTAATCGGCAAAGTACCGTTATAAGGGAAACTGTAAACTTCAAAGAATTCTATGTTATTATTTCAAAACTTAGCGCAAGACCCTGAAATGGGGGATGTGCTATCCGAAGAAAAAACCTTATCTGTAATTGACCTCATTTTTAACGGTGGTACAGGTAGTGTGGTTATTATATCTGTTTTGTTTATTATGTTATTTGTAGCACTTTACATTTATTTTGAACGCATTTTTGCTATTAAAGCAGCTTCGAAAATAGACGGAAATTTTATGAATCAAATTCGTGATCACGTAACCAATGGTAAACTAGACGCTGCAAAAATGTTATGTGTTCAAACAGATTCGCCTGTTGCAAGATTAACAGAGAAAGGAATCTCCAGAATTGGAAAACCTTTAGACGATATCAACACAGCAATTGAAAATGCTGGAACCCTTGAAGTTTATAAGTTAGAGAAAAACGTAAGTATTTTGGCGACTGTTGCGGGTGCAGCCCCAATGATTGGTTTCTTAGGAACCGTAATTGGTATGATTTTAGCATTCCATGAAATGGCTACTAGCGGTGGTCAAGCAGAAATGGGTTCTTTAGCATCAGGTATTTATACTGCAATGACAACAACTGTTGCTGGTTTAATTGTTGGTATTATCGCCTACATAGGTTATAACCATTTGGTAAACCGAACCGATAAAGTGGTGCATAAAATGGAAGCCAATGCAGTTGACTTCTTAGATCTTTTGAACGAACCACTTTAAGATCAGACTATGAAGTTAAAGGGAAGAAATAAAGTGAGTCCTGACTTTAGTATGTCATCAATGACAGATATTGTTTTCTTGTTATTGATTTTTTTCATGTTAACAGCAAACTCACCAAATGCCTTAGATTTACTTTTACCTAAAGCAAAAGGGAAATCGACCAATACCCAAAATGTATCTGTAAGTATCGATAAAAACTTGCAGTATTTTGTAAACAACGAGAGAATTAACGGAGAGTATATAGAAATTGAATTAAAAAAGGCACTAGAAGGACAAGATAAACCCACAATTATTCTAAGGGCAGAAGAAAACGTAGCCATCAAAGAAGCGGTCAACGTTATGGATATTGCTAATAGAAACAATTATAAAGTTATTTTGGCCGTGCGACCTAATTAGGCCACGAACACATGTCATTCTTAGATACGAGACACAAAAAGAAATCTTTCACACTCACAACACTTTTGTTGAGTGTATTACTGCTTGTATTATTTTATATAGGACTCACCTATATGGATCCACCAGAAGAAAACGGAATTTCAGTTAATTTTGGTACTACTGATTTTGGGAAAGGACAAATACAGCCCCTCGAAAAAATAAAATCTGAACCTTTAGATATTCCCCCAGTCGAACCAACTTTACAAGAAGAAGTAGAAGAGTCTGTGGTTGAAGAAGAAGTTATAGAGGAAGTCCCTGAAGAAGCAGAAGCCAAGGAGGCCCCTTCTGAAAAAGTATTGACTCAAGAAAGTGAAGAAGCGATAAAAATCAAACAAGCAAAAGAAGCGAAAAAGCGAGCAGAAGATGCTGCAAAAGCCGAACAAAAAAGAAAAGAGGACGCTATTAAGCGCGAGAAGGCAAAAGCGGCTAAGATAGCACAACAAAAGAAAGACGCCGAAGAAAAAGCGCGTCAAGAGCAAATTGCAAAAAAGAAGAAACTAGATGAAATGATGGGTGGTCTAAATAAATCTGACGGCACCGCATCAGGTTCAGAAGGTGATGACAATAGAGCGGGTGACAAAGGTCAACCTGGCGGAGACCCTTATGCAACTAGTTATTATGGCAGCCCGGGATCGGGTAGTGGTACAGGGGGCTACGGCCTTAATGGTCGATCTTTAGTAAACAAAGGTAAAGTAGCTCAAGAATGTAATCAGGCAGGTAGAGTAGTCGTTAAGATTATAGTAGATAAAAATGGAAATGTAATTAGTGCAACACCTGGGGTGAAAGGAACCACAAATAACAATCCTTGTTTATTAGAACCTGCTAAAAAAACAGCATTTAAACACAAATGGAATCTAGATTCAAAAGCACCTAGTCAACAGGTAGGTTTTGTTGTTGTGAATTTCAAGCTTGGCGAGTGACCTATTCAGAAACTTTAGAATGGATGTTTGCGCAGCTTCCCATGTTCCAAAAGCAGGGAAAAATAGCTCTCAATGCAAAGCTTGATAAAATACTTCAATTTTCAAGGCATTTAGATTATCCCCATAAAAAATTTAAAAGTGTACATGTAGCTGGTACTAATGGTAAAGGCTCTAGCAGTCATATGTTAGCGTCTATACTGCAAGAAGCTGGGTATAAAGTAGGACTTTATACTTCACCCCATTTAAAAGATTTTCGAGAGCGTATTCGTATCAATGGAAATCTGGTCAGCAAGAGATTTGTTATTGATTTTGTGAAAAAAAATCAATCTTTTTTTGATGAACATCAACTCTCATTTTTCGAAATGACAGTAGGTATGGCATTTGACTATTTCGCAGAAGAAAAAGTGGATATTGCTATTATAGAAGTCGGTTTAGGTGGTCGGTTAGACTCTACTAATATTATTATTCCAGAGGTATCTTTAATAACTAATATTGGTTTGGATCATACAGATATATTAGGAAATACCCTAAGTAAAATTGCTCTAGAAAAAGCTGGAATTATTAAAGAGGGAATCCCAGTTGTTATTAGTGAATATCAAGAAGAAATCGCCGAAGTATTTGAAAATATGGCTCGTTCTAAAAATACAGAACTTGAATTTGGGAGTATCAAGGTAATGCCTCATTATAAAACTGACCTACATGGAGCGTATCAAAAAAATAATAGCAAAGGGGTTGTTACAGCTATAAAAAGGCTAAGCGATTTTAATGTTAAAGAAAAGGATATCAAAGCCGGACTTCAAAAAGTGGTGCAAAACACAGGGTTGTTAGGTAGGTGGCAGCAAATTGGAAGTAATCCAAAAATAGTGTGTGACACTGCACATAATAAAGAAGGTTTGGTTGGGGTATTAGATCAGTTATACAAAGAGGAATATGAAACTTTACATGTAGTGCTTGGTTTTGTGAAAGATAAAGATCTAGCTTCTATGTTGCCTATGTTTCCACAAAACGCAAAATATTATTTTTGTAAACCAAATATTAATAGGGGTTTAGATAGTGAAATACTTCTTGAAAAAGCTTCTGTTTTTGGATTAAAGGGCGATGCTTTTAAATCCGTGTGTCATGCCTTAAAAGAAGCAAAAAATGCAGCTAAGACTTCAGATTTTATTTTTATTGGCGGAAGTAATTTTGTGGTTGCTGAAGTAGTTTAATATTTTCCTATTTTTTCTTTTGGAGTATGTAAAACTATTCTATATTTGCAATCCCTTTTAGGGCTCTTAGCTCAGTTGGTTCAGAGCACCTGCCTTACAAGCAGGGGGTCGAAGGTTCGAATCCTTCAGGGCCCACAGTATTCAAAGCTTCCAAGAAATTGGAGGCTTTTTTATTTAAGATATAAATGTTTTACTTCTGAATTAAGTGATTCGGAAAATCTCGCACATCTTCACAGCAAATTTGCTCCATAACCTGTTGCAATTGTGTTTTTAAAAGTGAAATAGTATGATCTCCTCCTTTTTTACTTAATGCAGATACGCCATACATAAAAGAACGCCCCATGAAAGTAAAGGCTGCTCCGCTGGCTAGGGTTCTGGCGATGTCTGGGCCTGATCGCATGCCGCTATCCATCATAACTGTAATCTGATCACCATATTTTTTGGCTATTCTAGTTAAAGGTTTTATGGTTGATTCTCCTGCATCTAATTGTCTACCACCATGATTTGACACGATAACACCGTCTAAACCTAATTGAATGGCCTTCTCAACATCTGACTCAGTTGCTACACCTTTCAATACTATTTTTCCTTTCCACATATCTCGTATGGGTTTTATACGTTCTTCGTTCAATCTGCCCGAGAATGTTTGATCCATAAATTTACCTAGTTGTTTTAAGTCTAGATTTTTAGGCATATAAGGTTTTAAGGTTTCGAAATTAGGTTGGCCATGTGTTAAAGTTTGTAAAGCCCAATGCGGTCTACTTAATATTTGTATGACATTTTTAATTGACATGCTTGGTGGCATCGCTAGTCCGTTTCGAATATCTCTTGGGCGAAAGCCAAAGGTTGGAACATCGCTCAAAATGACCAAGACCGGACATTCTGCTGCTGCTGCTCTTTTGATAATGTCATCACGTAAGCTAGCTTCTTTGGGGTGATATAATTGAAACCATGCTTGCCCTTCCGTAATTTCAGCGATGCGTTCAATGTTACTTGTGCTAACCGTACTTAGTATAAAGGGAATGTTATGCTCAAAAGCAGCTTTTGCTAATATTTCAGGCGAGTTGGGCCACATCAGACCTTGTAAGCCAACTGGCGCAATACCAAAAGGGGCATCATAGGTATGACCAAAAAGTTTGGTTTGCATTTGTGATGCGGTGTGTTTGTTTAAATAATAGGGTAGTAGCTCTACATCTCTTATTTCTCGGGTATTTTTATGAAGGTTTATATCTTCATTGCAACCACCGTCTAAGTATTCGAAAGCAAATTTTGGAATTTTACTTTTAGCCCTTGCTCTTAAATCAGCTACTGAAGGGTATCTACTATCAAATTTTAATGTTTTTTTGCTTTCACTCATTTCTTAACCTTCACCTCTAATGACTTCAAGACCTTCTTTGTTTTCTTCTAACGATTTGGCAGCTGTTGCATTCACTTTAGTACCCCAAAGATATATTCTTTGTAATCCTTCCATTTTTTGAACATCTTCAAGGCATGCGTCGGTAACCTTTGTGCCATAAAGGTTAAGTGCAATGAGATGTTTCAAATTTGAAATCGCGGCAACACCTTTGTCTGAAATATCGGTTTTTTCTAATTGAAGCCGTGTTAAATTCTCAAAGCTCGAGAGGGTTGATAACCATTCGTCAGTTACATTCGTTTCTGCTAAAGAAAGCCAAGTAATGTGCGCAGCAGCCGGCTCAAGACTTTTCAATTGTTTGAGACTCAATTTATTACCAATAAATTTAACATCTAACAGCGAATTTTCAGCGCCCAGCGACTTAACTGAAAATCCATTCTGTATCAAAGCGCTAATTTGAACACTATCTAAAGGTTCGATATTCACCATTTCGTAATACGGTTTTGGATGGGTGTCCAAACCATATCGCCTTAGCAGTACGGGTTTTATATTTTCTGCAACTTCAACATCACTTACTTTGACATTTGAAGATGCGCCTTGCTCAATCCACCACTCCACAATTTTGATTTCATCATAGGTCAACGGATCGCCTACTGGGGGCATAAATTTTACGTTTTTCTGAGGAAGGGTCATGCGTCGAAATAATTCACTTTCTTCAGTATTAGCAGCTAAAAATGCAGGTCCGCCGTCACCACCGGCGATCATGGAATCAATGGATGCCATATTTAAACCTCCACGTTGTACTTCATTGTTATGACAAGCAAAACACTTTTGTTGCAAAATAGGCATGACTAAATCGGTGTATACTACAACGGAATCTGATTTAGAAAGATCTATTATTTCTGCCTTTTCCCCCAGCATTATATTACGAATTCCTTCTGGGGCATATTCAAATAAATATTCCTCACCATGGGTAAGATTTCCTCCTAAATGACCTTCAAAAGAGATTAACCCAATTAGAAAAATATTAGCAGCTTGATGAATAAAGTTAGAATGTTTCTCTGGGTTTTTCTTAATCCACCAACCTACAAAAGATAAAATAACAATGGCAATGCCAATCCATCGATGTAGAAACAGGTCATCTTCTAAATAGAGTCCGGTTTCACCCAGCCACCAACCACAGAAAGCCGCAAAAGCACCTCCAATACCTCCTAAAAGCCAAGCATAACTAATTAAGTTACTTCGTTTTTCTGTTTTGCGAAAACTTTGATACCATTCCATCAAAACTCCTAAAATCAAAAATCCAATCGGTAGATGAACAAACAAAGGATGAAAACGACCAATAAAATTCGTAAAGTCAAAAGCTAGAATGATGTTCATATCAATAATTGGTTAAACACGATTTAATTTAATAGGATAGGTTTTACCTGATGCCCATTGCGGAACATATAAATTACCATCGTTATCAACTAATACGTCATGAGGATTTCTAAACGTTTTACCATCGAATTCTGGCTTGGTTAAAATTCCATTAGAATACTGAGGAGTATTTCCACCAGGTAGTGATACAATTTTGTTGTTGGCATCTAAAATTGCCAACATCCCATCCCATGAATCCCAAGTTTTAGTAACTATGACAGCAAAATAAATATTTTCTCCATGAATTACAGGTCTGCAAATAGAACATCCCGGAAGCGGAATTGTTTCTAAATGTTGTCCATCTAAACTAAATCTTTTGAATTCTTGGCTTGCTCTCGAAGTTATTAATAAAGTAGGGTTTGCAGCATCTCTAGCATCTAAAGTAATACCATGGCAACAATTGAATTTATCATCACCTTCGCCTTTGCCTCCAAAATGGCTCATATATTGACCCTTAGCATTGTATTTTATAATATAGTTCTCTCCATACCCATCAGCAACATAAAAGTCACCATTGGGCATAATAGCAGTCTCAGTTGGCAAAAATTGATCATTGCTTGTATATCCTTCAACCTCTTTAGGACGCTCAAGAGTTATTATAATTTTTCCTTCTAGCGTAGTTTTGTGAACTTGGTGTGTATTGGGGTCTGTAATCAACAAAAATTGATCACTACCTTCACCTGCAATCGATAGGCCATGCGCACCAGGAAATTCTGTACCCCATGAATTTAGAGCCTTTCCAGATTTGTCATATACAATGATATTGTTATTATTATCACCTGTTGTAGTCATTAAAATGCGACCTTGACTATCGAGCACCATCTCATGACAGTCATTCACCGGAATTTTAGAAGGGTCTTGTATGCCCCATTCTTTATCAACGGTGTATGTAAAATCACCATGACCAACTGTTTCTTTGGCATTTTTTTGATTTGATTTTGTTAAACCACACGCGTAGCTAGGCATAATGATACCTGCTGCAACCCCAACCGTTGATTTTTTAATAAAATTTCTTCTCTTGTTAGTTTTCATTGCATTCAGAAGTTTAAAAGTTCAGTTAAGATTTGATAATTCAACTTACTTTTCAAAATCAAATCAGGTTAAATTTATGAAAGTTAATTCGAAATTTTAACCTCGACACATAATTTGGTCGATGTTATTAGTGTGTTAGTCCGTAAAACCTCAAAAATAGCCGGTTTTGGGGCTTATATCTTTCGATTTAATTCAGGTTGTTCTATATTAGCATCAAAAGATTGTTCTTTTATATTTGATAGCGTTTGAATTTATGTTTTTGTGCTGGCATATATGAAGTATCTATTTTTAACCTACACATCAAAACCAAACCAGACATACTGATTTTTAACTGAAAGGTTAAGCCATTGTATTCGTTATTATTTCGATTTTAGCTTGTACGATCATTATTTCATGCTTATGAATGATATAATGAATTTTGTTTCGTAATTGAAGAATTTTTTTTAAAAAATCTAAAGTCAAAAATGAAGGTAAAAACCGCCATTATTTTTGATTTACAAGTTATCATTAATGAGAAATTTAATTTTTTGTGCTTTGTTTTTAGCTCTTGCATGTCAAGGTGTTTCTCAAACACCCCAAGATTTGGTAGTTGAATTGACAGCGCAAGTTTCAGAGAATCCGAATTTAATTATGTTAAAATGGCCTGTAACAAATGCTAGTGCCATTAAAGTTTATCGAAAAACGAGCATAGATGATCCTTCTTTTTCGACACCAATAGCGACGCTATCAGGTGCTAGTGCTCAGTATACTGATACTGATATTGAACTAGGTAAAGCCTACGAATATCGTGTAGAAAAAGAATATGCAGCTTTCAAAGCTAACGGTTACATTCTTTCGGGAATTAAAGTCCTTAGAAATGAAAATAGAGGAAAATTAATTCTGTTGGTTGAAGCATCTTTGTCTGGTCCTTTGGCAAATGAACTAAAAACACTCGAAAAAGATATTATAGGTGATGGATGGAGCGTAATTAGACTTAATGTTCAAGCAACGGAAACTGCTTCAGGTGTGCGAGACAGAATAATTCAAAGTTATAACACGGCGCCTTCAGAAGTGAAAGCTGTTTTTATTATTGGTCATGTTGCTGTGCCGTATTCAGGACTTATTGCACCTGATGGGCATTCAGATCATCTAGGTGCTTGGCCAGCTGATGGATATTATGGGGACATGGACGGAAATTGGACTGATACCAGCGTGAACAATTCGAATGCTTTTGATTCAAGGAATCATAATGTTCCTGGAGATGGAAAATTTGATCAAAGTGAACTACCATCGAATCTAGAGTTACAAGTAGGTAGAGTTGATTTTTTTGATTTAGATGTTTTTAGCGATAGCGAGACCGAATTAACACGAAAATATTTGAATAAAAATCATGCATTTCGTAATAGGGAATTTGTTGCCACACAACGAGCTCTTATTGATGACAACTTTGGAGGGGGGCAAAATTCTTTTTCTTCTAGTGCTTTTCGTTCTTTTTATACCATGTTTAGCCCTGATAATGTGCAGGAAAAGGACTATTTTTCAACCATGTCTGTTGAAAGTTATTTGTGGTCACATGGCAATGGGCCGGGGTTTTATAATAGTGTCAGAGATGTTGGTGAAAGTTTTGATTATGCTACAAATGATGTAAAATCTGTTTTTACAATGTTATTCGGAAGTTATTTAGGCGACTGGGATAGTAAAAATAATATTATGCGATCGTCTTTAGCAAGCGGCAGTATTTTAACCTGTGCTTGGAGCGGACTACCTCAATGGCAATTTCATCAAATGGCTTTAGGTGAAACTATTGGTTATTGCGCAAAAAACACCGCTAATGCATTTGAATATGATACCGCTAATAACTCAAAAATGATACATGTTGCATTGCTAGGTGACCCAACATTGCGCATGCATACTATAAGTCCCCCAACAAGTTTAGAAGTTGTGAAAAACGGGCAAATAGATTTAACATGGGCTCCGAGTAGTGAAAATGTGCTTGGTTATCATGTTTACAGTAGAATCAACGAAACGGGAGAATTTCAAAGACAAACTTCAACGATCATTTCTGGCACTTCGTTCAATACTACAAATACGGAAGCTGGTTTATATACCTATATGGTTCGGGCTGTTGCATTGGAAGAAACGCCAAGCGGAAGCTATTATAATTTGAGCCAAGGGGTTTTTGCTTCGATTCAATTAGACGAAAACGGTGAAAGTGAGCCTGTTGATGAAGAAGAGGAAGAGGAAGAGGAACAAGAGGAAGAGGAACAAGAGGAAGAGGAACAAGAAGAAGAGCAACAACAAGAACAAGAAGAACCACAAATAGACCTACTAGAAGTGGTAGATCAAGACAAGATTATTATTTATCCAAATCCGGCAACTGAAGTTGCTCATATTGAATCAACGATACGTATTGAAGAGATTACTATTTCAGACATTTCAGGAAAACTATTCTTAACACCTTCAAATACAGATATTGACGTATCTACTTTACCAAGCGGCTTCTATATTGTTCAGTATTTAGCAGACAAAATACTTAAAGAGCAATTCTTAATAAAGCAATAGAATAAAAAGTTAAGCTAAAATTTCTTTAACTACTTCACCGTGAACATCGGTTAGTCTATATCTACGCCCTTGTGATTTAAAAGTTAAACGTTCATGGTCAACACCTAATAAGTGCATTAACGTAGCTTGAAAATCATGCACATGAACTGGTCTTTGGCTGACATTGTATCCAAAGTCATCGGTGGCTCCTAAGGTGAATCCTTTTTTAATTCCAGCTCCCGCCATAAAAATGGTGAAACATTTAGGGTGATGATCGCGCCCAAAATTCGTTGGCGTTAATTGACCTTGCGAATAATTCGTACGACCAAATTCACCGCCCCAAATAACCAAGGTATCTTCTAACATACCACGTTGTTTTAGGTCAGTTATAAGCGCTGCTGTAGCTTGATCAGTTTCTTTAGCTTGAACTTTTATAGCATTAGGTAAATTACCATGTTGATCCCACCCTTGGTGATATAGTTGTATGAATTTTACATCTCGCTCTGCGAGTCTTCTAGCTAGAATGCAATTGGCAGCATAGGTGCCGGGTTTTCTACTGTCTTCGCCATACATTTCGTATGTAGCATCTGATTCGTCTGAAGTATTCATTATTTCGGGTACTGAGGTTTGCATACGAAAGGCCATTTCATATTGTGCCATTCGCGCTAAAATTTCAGGATCACCCACATCTTGATGATTTATTTTTTCAAGTTTTTGAAGATGATCTAACTGCTCTCTTCTACTTTTTGAGTCAATACCCGGAGGGTTGGTAAGATACAATACTGGGTCTTTACCTGACCGAAACTGAACGCCTTGATGCTGAGAAGGTAAAAAACCGTTGCCCCAAGAACGTGAATACAGCGGCTGTCCGTATTTGTCTTTTGTTATTAAAACAACAAATTCAGGTAAGTTTTTATTATCAGTACCTAAGCCGTAGCTAACCCACGAACCAATTGAAGGTCTGCCAGGTAATTGTGAACCCGTTTGAAAAAATGTCACCCCAGGATCGTGATTAATTGCTTCAGTATACATCGACTTGATAAAACAAAGCTCATCTACAATTTTTGCGGTATGAGGCATTAGGTCACTCATCCATGCGCCACTATCGCCGTGTTGTTTAAAATCAAAAACAGTACCTGCAATGGGTAAAGTTGCCTGCCCAGATGACATGCCAGTTAAGCGCTGTTCTCCTTGTACACTTTTTGGTAAATCTTTTCCATTCATTTTATTTAACAAAGGCTTGTAATCGAACAGGTCTAATTGAGAAGGAGCACCGCTTTGAAATAAATAAATAACTCGTTTTACCTTTGGAGGAAAATGTGGTTGACCTAAAACACCTCCCTCGTTATTGACGTCATTTGGATTTAAAATCAAAGGGGTTTCTTTTGCAAATAAACCCATAGGATCAATCATTGATGCCATTGACAAAGCACCCATTCCTAGAGAAGTCTTGGTCAAGAAATCACGTCTTGAATAATTTTTATTTTCATTACGTGTACACATATTCAAAAGTTCAAGTTGCTAGTAAACATATTTAATGTATCAGCGTTTCATATAGGTTTCATCATGATTAAGCATCGTATTGGCAACTATGGTTAAAGCTGCTATTTTGTTTTGATCCAAAGTCTTATCTAAAGCTCTTTTCCCAACTGCTAATAGTGCTGAGCTTTCTTTTGGATTTTTATTAAAACGTTCGGCCTGCTGATCAAAAAGTGCTCTCAAAATTTGCCTTTCCTCTTTTTTAGGATTTCTGCTTATTGCTAGACGAAAACCATAAGCAATTTGTTTATCCAAAGTACCGCCACCTTCTTTGTGCATGCGTTCTGCTAAAATTTTAGATGCTTCAACAAATTCAGAGTCGTTCAAAAGTACTAATGCCTGCAAAGGTGTATTCGTATTTTCACGCTGTATTGTACAAACCTCGCGATTTGGCGCATCAAAAGCTGTCATGGCAGGGTGTGGCGAATTTCTTCTTATAAAGGTGTATAAGCCTCGTCTATAAAGACCATCCCCTTCAGATTCTTTGTATTCTAGTAATTTATTTGAAAAAGTATTTTTTTCTTTCCACAATTGACCCGGTTGATATGGTTTTACACTTTCGCCACCAATCTTTTGAACCAAAAGCCCACTAGCTGCCAAGGCGTTATCCCGAATCATTTCTGCAGGCAGTCGATAACTACTACTTCTAGCTAAGAGCGCATTTTTTGGGTCTTTTTCTCTCATTTCAGAGGTAACTTCTGAGGATTGTCTATACGTATGTGACATTACCATGGTCTTTAACAATGCCTTTACATTCCAATCACTTTCTATAAAACTAATTGCTAACCAATCAATCAATTGGGGGTGGGTTGGCAATTGACCTTGAATACCAAAATCTTGTGGCGTACTCACCAAACCAGTACCAAATAGCATTTGCCAATACCGATTTACAGTAACTCTAGCTGTTAAAGGATTGTCATTAGAGAAAATCCATTTAGAAAGTCCCAACCGATTTCTTGGGTACTCTTTTGAAAATTTAGGAAGTATTTCAGGTGTACTGGCGTTAACTTCATAAATGGGTTGTGTGTAATCGCCTCTACTATAGGCGTAGGCTGGTCTGTTTTGAAGCATTTCTTCCATAACCATTACCTCCATAACCGGTGACATTACTTCAAGCCATTCTAATCGTAGTGCTTTAAGTTCTTTTTCGGTTTCTTTGACTTTAGGTGAACGGTTTATCCAATAGTTTTTTACTGCTTCTTGAGATGGTTTTTGGTTTGTTTCTGAATGGGTTAGAACTTTTATTTCTGCTGCAGTAAGCGATTTTTCATACAAGCGTATATCATCAAGTGCGCCTTTAAAAATACCATTTTCGCCTGTATAACCACGATAACTTTTAGCAACTTTAACTGGCTGTGTATATTTGGTATGCTTGCCAGTACGTATAGTTTGAATAGATTTATACAATTTATCATATTCAACATCACTTTTAGTAATATCCCCATTTATATAAAGTGAAAGTCCGGCAGCTTTGCCTGAGCCATCGTATGAAAAGGCGACGTGTTTCCATTCATTCGTTTGTATTGAATCTTTTGAACGTACATGTATATAGTTATGTGGTAACGAGTGTATCAATCTTGCGTTAAGGTGGTTGAGACTATCCAGATAAAAATCCCATCCACGCCAGAAATTATTTTTATCTCCCGAGGTTCCTAGTAGTTGTTGTGTTTTTTGTTTTTCTCTTTTGGTAGTTTTCATCCATAAAGCACCTGAAAAAGAGTCTGTCCATTCAAAATTTGGTGTATTACGAAGATAAATTTCGTCATATTCTCCTGTAAATTCTAGCGCATTTCCTTTTTTCCCTTGAATAATTTTAGGTTTTTTTGATGCGGTAGCATTGTTGTTATTGTCCACCCAAAAGTCATTTCCTTTTTTAGTTAAACCATCCAAAGGGTAATGATCTATAAGGCCATCTTCTGCAATATTTTGAGGTAAACTCTCAATATAGCTGTCTAAATCTGCTAGTTCCTTTTTAGTGATACGTAATTGTTGTTCTTTTTTTTGAATAGCATTTTCAACGGATTGAAGTTTTTTTTCAGTTTCGGTATTAGGTAAGCTCAACATAGGGCCGTAATTACCATCATCACCTGTCATACCTAATTCTTTTACATTATTAAAAAAGGCAGTTAATTGATAATAGTCTTTTTGAGAAATTGGATCGAATTTATGGTCATGACAGCGAGCACAGGCCACGGTGAGTCCCATTAAAGCGGTGCCAACAGTTTCGGCACGATCCCAAACATAATTTAATCGAAACTCTTCTTCAATCGCACCGCCTTCAGCGGTCATAGGGTGATTTCTATTAAAAGCGGTAGCTAATTTTTGTTCTTTAGTTGCGTTGGGTAAAAGATCGCCTGCCAATTGCCAAGTAACAAACTGATTATAGGGCATGTTTTCTTTAAAAGCGTTGATGACCCAATCACGCCATGGCCACATTAATCGCCAACCATCAGCATGCAGACCATGTGAATCGGCATATCGCGAAATATCCAACCAATCTAAGGCAAGCCGTTCTGCATTAGCATCAGTTTGTAACAAGCGGTCAACAACTTTTTCATAAGCATCAGTTCCATCATCTTTTATAAAAGCATCTATATCTGTAATAGTAGGGGGTAATCCTGTAAGATCCATACTTACTCTTCGTAAGAGTCTTTCTTTATTAGCTTCAGCAGAAGGTTCGTAGCCTTTCTGTTTCAATTGATGCTGTACGAAATAATCAATCTCGTTGTTTGCCTTCCAACGTACATCTTCAACTGATCTAATGGTTGTTTTTTCAGGTTTAGTGAAGGCCCAATGTTCTTTCCATTCAGCGTTTTGGTCAATCCATTTGATTATGAGGGCTTTTTCTCTAGTAGTTAAGGATAAATTTGCCTCAGGAGGAGGCATCAAGACTTCAGGGTCCTCGCTAAGAATTCTTCGCACACTTTCACTCTTATCAGGTTCGCCAGAAACAAATGCACGATTACCACTAGCTAATTTTTTGAAGGCCTCTTCTTCAATATCAAGTCGAAGTCCTGCTTGACGCGTATTTTCATCTGGACCATGGCAGGTATAGCATCTATCAGAGAGAATTGGCTTTACATGAAAATTAAAATCTACTTTTTCAGGTAAATCATTTAACGCTAATTCTATTTCTTCAGGCATTGATGATCCACAAGAAAATAGGTAAAAACCCGAAATCAAAAAAAATATTTTGTAAAACCTCATTTTTTTATTCATAACCTTTATCTAGCTACTGCATTAAAAATACAAGTTTTTTACTGGTTTTCTGCAAGATTAGATTTTGAAGGATTAATAACATAAAATTGTAACATTCTAGATCGATGACTTTAATTATCATTTAGATAATCGTTGGTGTAAGGAATTGAGGAACAAGCGAAGAGAATTTAGTTTTCAAAACTCGAAATAAGTTTTACCTTAGCCGTATTATGGGATATTAGCTCAGTTGGTTTAGAGCGCTGCCTTGACAGGGCAGAGGTCACCGGTTCGAATCCAGTATATCCCACTTTAGTTTTGATGTTTTTAAATCAACTTCATAATGATTTGTTGGTTATCAAATTTTACTTCATATCGCTTTCGAATCTTCTCTTTAATAGTTTACAAATAATGCTTTTTTATTTTTTTTTTAAAATAAAGTGACTTCTTTAGAATTATAGTGTCTTATTAAGTGAGACCAGTTAAAACACTATATAATTATGTTAGAAATTACTTTACCCGATGTTTTTTTTGTAGTAGGTGTGATTTTCTTTTTAATTGCCCTTATTGTAATTCTTCCATCAATGATTTTTGACCTTTTATTTGAAAATAAAGTTATCGTGGAACCGATAAAAAATACTAAAGAAATTATTCACCATTCTGCCATATCCCCCAAAAATAAGCAGCTGTAACTATGCAAACACTAATCACGGCTGCTTTCTATTGACTATTATTAAACATGGATGTTTTCGATTAGAAATATCGTTGGAGGTTTAATCTTTTCAAAAACAAGTTCCCCCTTGAATTTTTTAATGTAGTTAATAAAACCCCTTTTTTAGGGGTTTTTTTATGGGCTATTATGAACGCAATGATTCATTTTTGTGAGAAGGTGAAATATTGTGCTTTTTAATCAAACTTTTTAGTAAATTACTCAACGCTCACAAACTGCGACACAAAAAGTTTTTATAAAACGGTGACTATTGCCTATAATTTGTGTCTAAAGAACTATAAACACAATTAAATTAACCAGTTGGATTCAGAACAAGCTTCAAAATTAATGACCGACGAAGAGCTTGTTCGTAAAATTGTAAAGAATAACAACATGATGTTGTTTGAGATACTTTATGATCGCTATTCTCAGATTATTTACAATAAATGTTATGGTTTTTCTAAGTCTTCGGCTGAAGCTCAAGATTTGACTCAAGATGTATTCTTACAGCTTTTTGTCAAACTTGGTAGTTTTAAGGGTAATTCTAAATTTTCAAGTTGGGTATTTTCATTTACGTACAATTTTTGCGTGAATTATGTAAATAGGAATAAGGGCAGAAAAATTAGTGACAAATCTGATTCAATTTCAGATGACAACGATAGACTTTCGGTTTATATAGATGATGATAGTGTTTTAGAAATGAGAGCTGGTAAATTAAAAAAGGCTTTGGAACTGATTGAACCGGAAGATAAAACTATTTTATTATTAAAATACCAAGATGATGTTTCTATAAAAGAATTAGCTATGCTTATGAATATTGGTGAGAGCGCAGTAAAAATGAGACTCAAAAGAGCTAAAGCTAGAATAGCTGAAGTTTATAATAAAATCGCATAATGTTGGAGAAAAAAAACAACCCCTTTAAGGATTTAGAGCTTTCGATTCAAGAAGTTCCTGCACATATGAAAAAAAAGGTGATGGGCGATATCGCGATGGCAAAGCTGGTTATGGAAATGGCTACATTGTTCACCTATAATTATATTGCGACGATTGAAGGAATGATGAAAACAAAAACAAAAACAAAAACAAAAAAATAAATCTTAATTATAATAACCTGAACAAGATATGGAAACTGTAAATCAATGGAAAGACCTTAGCTTTAGTACAATGTCTTCAATTCTAAAGGATATTGCTTCAGCAATGCCTAAAATATTTGGAGCAATAATAGTACTTTTAATAGGATGGTTCATTAGTAAAATAATAAGATTTGTTCTTAAAAAAATCATGAAAGTTGCCAAGGTTTCAAAATTATCTGAGAAGATAAATGAAGCTAAGCTTTTTGGTGAAAGTGAACTAAAAATAGATGTTGAAAAAGTCTTACTTAGTTTTGTAAAATGGGTGCTTCTTTTAGTATTTATTATCATTGCAGCTGACATAACTGAATTGACGGTAATCTCAACTGAAATAGCGAATCTACTACGTTATTTACCTGTCTTGTTAAGCGCAATGGTGATATTTATGGTTGGCCTTTTTGCTGCAAAGTTGATCAAGAAAATGTTAGTAAGCGTTTTCGAATCTATGGGTTTTGGTGGTTCAAAAATAGTGAGCAGTATAGTTTTTTACATTTTGTTGATTTTTGTTACCATAACAGCTTTAAATCAAGCAGGAATTGACACCGCTATTATTACAAATAATTTCACTCTTATTCTAGGTTCTTTTTTATTAGCATTTGCAATTGCTTTTGGTCTTGGTTCAAGAGATATTATTTCTAGTTTGCTAAAGACATTTTATGCTAGAAAAAGTTATGCAATAGGAGATAGAATCAAGTTTAATGATGTTGAAGGCACTATAGAATCTATAGATAGTATTTTTGTAACGTTGAAAACAGTTAAGGGTAAATTAGTTATTCCTATCAAAGAAATGGTCGAAAATAGGGTTGAGGTTCATTCATAAAATAATTCAATTGATTGTTGTAAAGCTGTGGTTTAAACCGCGGCTTTTTTTATGAAACGTTTGCTATAAAATATCAAGCAATCTTTCTAGAGCCATACCTCTTGAACCTTTAATTAAAATATTTCTTTTATTTTTTATTGGATGTTCTTTTATAAATTTTACAAGGTCAACGAATGAATTAAAAGTGTTTAAGTCAGTTTCAACTCCATAAAAATTTTCGCCAACTAAAAAAATCTGTTCAAAGTTGAGTTGTTTGGCTAGATCAGCTATGTGCTGATGTTCAATATTTGCGGTTTCTCCAAGCTCAAACATATCGCCAAGAAAGGCTATTTTATTTCTCCCATTCATTGCCTTGAAGTTTTCCAAAGCTGCTTTCATGCTAGTAGGGTTGGCATTGTAGGCATCTAAAATAATATCGTGACCTTTCTTATTTATAATTTGAGATCTATTGTTTTTAGGAATAAAAGTTTCAATAGCGGTCTGGATATCTTGTAAAGAAATATTGAAATATTTTCCAACCAAAACAGCTACTGCACAGTTAGTAAAATTATATTTTCCAATAAGTTGAGAGGAAATAATTATGTCTTCTACCTTTAATTTCACAAAGGGTTTAGCGCTTAAAAATGAAATTTTATAAAACGTTTGCTTATCAATACTATAGCCAAATTTATGAACATAACTTCCAAGCTTTTTAAGTTGAATTGGGTCATCGGCGTTTAAAAAAACTGCCTTTTTATGTGATTGAAGATATTCATATAATTCACTTTTTCCTTTTATTACTCCGGCTTCACTACCGAATCCTTCAAGATGAGCCTTACCGAAATTCGTTATATAGCCATAATCTGGTTCTGCAATTTTACATAAAAACTCGATTTCTTTTTGATGATTTGCACCCATTTCAACAACTGCGATTTCTGTATTTGGTTGGATGGAAAGTAAGGTTAAAGGAACTCCGATATGATTGTTTAAATTACCTTCAGTTGCAATCGTCTTATATTTTTTAGAAAGTACTACATTGAGGAGTTCTTTAGTAGTGGTTTTACCATTACTACCGGTAAGACCAATTACTTTTGCTTTGCTATAATTTCTATGATAATTGGCAAGGTTTTGAAGTGTTTTTAACACATCAGTAACTACAATGTAATTTTTTGATTTGGCATATTTCTCTTCATCTACCACGGCGTATATGGCTCCTTTTTCAAGTGCTTCAAGCGCATATTTATTTCCATTAAAATTATCTCCTTTAAGAGCGAAGAAAATACAGTTTTTAGATATTTTTCGGGTGTCAGTTGAGATCTTTGGGAATGTTAAAAAGAGATCATGTAATTCAGTAATTTTCATAAAACAAAAGTATAAAAAAAGCCCTGACATTTACGTCAGAGCTTTCTATCTATCAATAGCAATTAATTATTTTGCTCTTTTACCTCTAGGGGTTTTGTTTTTTGTTTTTGACTTTGATCCAACTCTCGACATTGCACATCTAAATCCGATATAGTCAGTAGCCATATATTGTGGTAAATATCTACGTTGAGCTGGGTCTAACCAGTACGCTCTGTCTCTCCATGAACCTCCTTTGAAGACACGTACTTCGTCGTTGATAAGAGAAGTTCGGCTATTTGACTTATCATATTGACGCGTTAATTTACCTGCAGAATCTCGCTCTACTTTATGCGTTGGCGAATCATACATTTTTCTTTGATTCTCTTCGTCTTCCTCATCGCTAAATTGGTCAAAGAACCTAGAAGAACCAGCATCACCATCTCGGTAAGCCCTGTTGTCAGAAGAATCAAAGTTTGTTCTTAAATAAGTTTCTTCTTCATCAACAGGCACTTGTTTGATTTCTCCAGGAAGATTAACAGCTACTACCTTACCATTAGGTAACGTATCATAAACAACTGAGTCTCTCAATATATTTACTTTACCATCTTCACCGATAGCAGATTTCATATAAATATTACCTCTATAGTAGTTAAAGTCACTTACTTCGTCGTCAACTATTGGACGGTAAACATCAGCAACCCATTCAGCAACATTACCAGCCATATCATATAAACCAAGATCATTTGATTTGTACGACATTACTTGAGCCGTAATATCAGCACCATCATCAGACCATCCTGCAATTCCGCCATAATCACCTTTTCCTTGCTTGAAATTGGCCAATTGATCACCTCTGCCGACGCGTTGTCCACTTCTAGTATAATCACCTTCCCAAGGATATTTTTTTCTACCTCGGTAGTTGTTATACTCTCGAGTACCCTGATTTGCTTGTGCAGCGTATTCCCATTCCGTTTCTGTTGGAAGTCTGTATTCTGGAGAAATTACACCACTACTTCTTTTTGCATACGTATTCGTACTATCTTTTTTCTGTTTTCCTTGTAGCGAATCAATTTGACCGTTGTATACCGATTCTGGTCTATTAAGGTATGCTTCAGTACTAAATGTACCTTCCACTTCACCAGAAGCAGCTTGGTATTTTGCATCTTCAGATAAGTATCCTTCTCTTTCTAGCAATACCTCGTTAACTCTATCTGTTCTCCATTCTGCAAATTGAGTAGCTTGAATCCAGTTTACACCAACTACAGGATATTCTGCATACGCCGGGTGACGTAAATAGTTATTGGTCATTGTTTCGTTAAAACCTAAACGGTTTCTCCAAACCAAGGTATCAGGTAAAGCTCCTTTATAAATATTGGTATATTTTGGATTTTCTGGAGGATAAACACTTTTTAAATAATCTAAGTACTCTAAGTACATTACATTAGTTACCTCAGTTTCATCCATATAAAATGACTGTACGTGTTGTGATGTTGGTGTGTTGTTCCAATCATGCATGACATCGTCTTGAACCTTTCCTTTAGTAAAAGTACCACCTTCAATAAATACAAGACCAGGAGAAGTCTCTTGCTCCTTAAAATCTGTGTTGTACTGGAAGCCACCTTCTTTAGCATTTATTTTCCAACCTGTAGCTCTTGATACATTTTTAGAAGAACCAGATTTTTTACAGCTGGTAACTGTAAAACCTCCCGCTATTACTGCACAAGAAAGTACAACTTTGATAAACTGTTTTTTCATAATTAGGACTTGAGATTCAAATAAGTTAATTGCCTTCAAAGCAATTTGTAATTTGGATTTTGATTAATTTAAGCATCACTTTCGGCATATAAAACGGTGATTTCGGGATAATATTTCATTCTAGGAAAAATATTTTCAAAATCAAATCAAAGGTTGTAAAACCAAAGCAATGGTGTACAAAACTCTTAACGGAAGAAATAGATATATAGTATGGTTAGTTTCAACATCTTTCTACACTAAAAAGAACACATGTTGATTTTAAAGTCGCTATGCGAAATGATAAGGTAGCAGAAATATCAGTAGTTCGATTCTTATTCCTTTTTGAATTGTGTAAAAATAATGTCTATTTCGTATAAGATATCTTTAAAATCCCCGTTTACGTGTCATACAACCAATATTTTTTAATTTTCGATTGGAAATTAAAATATTTGTCAATTAAACTTAGCTAGAAGAAATGAAAAAAATACCAGTACTACTTTTACTTGCCTTTATGTGTAAAATATCGGCTCAGAATAACGAGCGGGTAATTACAACGGCTGTGCCATTTTTAACAATTGCTGCTGACGCAAGATCAGCTGGTATGGGTGATATGGGCGTTGCTACTTCAACAGATGCCTTTTCTCAACAATGGAACCCGGCAAAATTTGCTTTTGCAGAACGAAAAATGGGCATTGGGGTGAGTTATACGCCATATCTAGAAAGTATTATAACCGATATATCGCTTTTAAACGCAAGTTTCTACAATAAGATAAATGATCAAAGTGCTTTTGCTTTAAGTCTACGTTATTTTACTTTAGGTGAAATAGAACTTCGACAGTTTGCTAATGATCCTGGCACCGTGGCTAAGCCAAACGAGTTGGCCTTAGATGGTTCTTATGCTTTAAAATTGAGCCCAACGTTCTCTATGTCTGTTGCGGGTCGTTTTATTCGATCGAATCTAAAATTACCTCAAAATGGTGATGTTGATTCACAAGCAGCTAGTTCATTCGCGGTTGATGTATCTGGGTATTATCGTTCTAGAGAGAAAGCATATAGAAGTTTTGATGGCCGTTGGAGAGCTGGTTTCAACTTTTCAAATTTAGGAGGTAAAATTCAATATGATGCTGGGGGTCAAGAAAATTTCTTGCCTACAAATCTAAAAGCGGGTATAGGTTTTGATTTTATACTAGATCAAGACAATGTGATTGGAATAACTTCAGAGTTCAATAAATTATTAGTTCCGACCCCACAAGATTTTAATGGTGATGGATCTATTGATGCTTTAGATAATGATGAATACCAATCAATTGGCTTTTTTAGTGGTATTACAAAGTCTTTTGGTGATGCGCCAGATGGATTCGGAGAAGAACTTAAAGAATTTACATGGGCACTAGGTGCAGAGTATATTTATCAAGATTCTTTTATGATTCGTACTGGGTATTTCAATGAAAGTGAAGAAAAAGGATCTAGAAAGTTCTTTACTTTAGGCGCTGGGTTTAAATTCAAAGCGGCACAAATTGATTTGTCATATTTGTTTTCAACTTCACAAGTTCGAAACCCTTTAGAAAATACTTTACGATTCTCACTTACATTTAGCTTAGGTGATGAATATTTTAATGATTAAAAAAATATTTAATGCAATAACAAAACCCGCCTTCGAGCGGGTTTTGTTATTTTTAGAATCTAGTTTGATAAACCAATAAATGAGAAAACAAAATATTGCCTTTGACCTTATCACCTATGATTCAATTGAAGAACTCATTGGCGAAAATTATAAATTAATGTTGGCGGCTGTCGCGGCGCGAAAAAAAGCATATGCACCGTATTCTAACTTTCAGGTTGGTGCGGCGGTGCTATTAGAAAACGGAGAAATCATTACGGGCAATAATCAAGAAAATGCGTCGTACCCATCTGGACTTTGCGCTGAACGCGTCGCCATGTTTTATGCAGGCGCCAATTATCCTGATGTGATAATAAAATCAATTGCTATTTCAGCAACCTCTTTAAATTATGTGGTTAATAAGCCAGCGGCTCCTTGCGGCAATTGCAGACAGTCTTTGTCAGAGTACGAAGTGAAACAAAAACAATCTATTACTTTGTTCATGATGGGCGAAACGGGCGAAATTTTAAAATGTAATGCGATTTCCGACATCTTGCCTTTAGCTTTTGATAGTTCGTATTTAAATTAACTTGACAATAAGTAGTAGAATATTTTATGTACATAACCTACAATTTTTGGTGGCTTTGTTATAGCACTAAATTTCCGTAAAGCTTTTTCTACAATTTTTTTTCACTACTGATTTAATATGTATTTTTGTTTTCCGTTTTTGCGGAAACTTATAAAAATTAAGCAAATGGACAAAATCACTAAAGAAGTTTATTTGAAGTGGTATGAAGACATGCTATTCTGGAGAAAATTCGAAGACAAACTTGCTGCAGTATATATTCAGCAAAAAGTTAGAGGGTTTCTACATTTATATAATGGTCAAGAAGCAGTTTTAGCAGGCGCGCTTCATGCGATGGATTTATCTAAGGACCGCATGATAACAGCGTATCGTAATCACGTTCAACCTATTGGTATGGGTGTTGACCCTAAAAAGGTAATGGCTGAACTTTTTGGTAAGGTTACGGGAACTTCAAAAGGAATGGGCGGTTCGATGCACATTTTTTCGAAAGAACATCGTTTTCATGGGGGTCATGGTATCGTTGGAGGCCAAATACCTTTAGGAGCAGGAATGGCTTTTGGTGATAAATATGCAGGTAGAGACAATGTGACTTTATGTTATATGGGTGATGGTGCTGTTCGTCAAGGTGCTTTTCATGAAGCTCTGAATTTGGCTATGCTTTGGCAATTGCCAGTTGTTTTTATATGTGAAAATAATGGTTATGCCATGGGTACATCAGTAGCACGTACCTCGTATTCTACAGATATATGGAAATTAGGTTTAGGTTATGAAATGCCTTGTGGCCCTGTTGATGGTATGAACCCTGTTACCGTTGCTGAAGAAATGAGCAAAGCTATCGAGCGTGCTCGAACAGGTGGTGGTCCAACTTTCTTAGAAATGAAAACCTATCGGTATAGAGGTCACTCAATGTCAGATGCACAGCATTACAGAACTAAAGCTGAAGTAGAAGAATACAAGAAAATTGACCCTATCACTCAGGTTTTAGATATTATCAAAGAAAATAAGTACGCGACAGAGAGCGAAATCAAAACCATTGATAAAAGCATAAAAGCACGTGTTGCCGAATGCGAGAAATTCGCTGAAGAGTCAGACTACCCACCAGTACAACAATTGTATGACATGGTGTACGAGCAAGAAGATTTTCCATTTGTAGAACATAAATAATTAAGTAGATGGCAATAGTAGTAAACATGCCCCGATTGAGTGATACCATGGAAGAAGGCACCGTGGCTGCCTGGTTGAAAAAAGTTGGAGATAAAGTTGAAGAGGGCGATATTTTAGCAGAAATTGAAACTGATAAGGCTACCATGGAATTTGAATCATTCAATGAAGGTACGCTATTGCACATTGGTGTCGCTGAAGGCGATACTGCGCCAGTTGATGTTCTTTTAGCAATTATTGGAGATGAAGGAGAAGATATTTCAAGTTTATTAAATGGTACTGCTGCTTCAGTAGAAGCAAAAGAAGAACCCGCTACTGAAACTGAAGTTTCTTCTGAAACGAAACCCAATGAGAGTGCTGAAGCCTCAGAAATTCCTGATGGTGTTGAAGTTATTACCATGCCTCGTCTAAGTGATACTATGGAAGAAGGTACCGTTGCTACTTGGTTAAAAAAAGTTGGTGATACAGTTGAAGAAGGAGATATTCTTGCCGAAATCGAAACAGATAAGGCAACGATGGAGTTTGAATCTTTTTATTCAGGAACTCTTCTGTATATAGGAATTCAAGAAGGAGAGTCTTCACCTGTTGATGAGGTGCTAGCGGTTATAGGACCTGAGGGTACTGATGTTGATGCTGTTCTAAAAGGAAGTCCTTCTGGCGCATCTGTAAGCTCTCCATCTGAAGAAAAGAAAACAGAAAAACCAGCAGAATCGAAAACGGAAGCTGTTGCAGCAACCGTTTCTGCAAATGACGGTCAACGAATTTTTGCCTCTCCGTTAGCAAAGAAAATAGCAAAGGATAAAGGCGTTAATCTTGCCGATGTAAAAGGCTCAGGTGATCACGGTAGAATTGTAAAGAAGGATATTGAAAACTATCAGCCTTCTGCGCACGGTTCAACTCCGGTTGTTGCTTTAAAAGATGTTTCAGCCAGTAACGCTGTTGCGGCTTCGCCAATTATAAATCTTCCAGTTGGGGAAGAGGGAACTGAAGAGGTGAAAAACTCGCAAATGCGGAAAGTAATTGCAAAACGACTTTCTGAATCAAAATTCACAGCTCCGCATTATTATTTGAATATTGAGGTTGACATGAGTCATGCGATTGCTTCAAGAAAAAGAATCAACGACTTGCCTGACACTAAAGTTTCTTTCAATGATTTGGTAGTTAAAGCATGCGCGATGGCATTGAAAAAACATCCACAAGTAAATACAACTTGGGGCGATGCAGCAATGATCTATAATCAACACGTTCATATCGGTGTAGCTGTTGCTGTGCCTGACGGATTAATGGTACCTGTATTGAAGTTCGCAGATCAAATGTCATTGACTCAAATCGGAGCTTCAGTAAAAGATTTAGCAGGTAAAGCAAGAAACAAAAAACTCACTCCGACCGAAATGGAAGGAAGTACTTTCACAGTTTCGAATTTAGGTATGTTTGGTATTACTGATTTCACCTCAATAATTAATCAACCGAATTCAGCAATTTTATCCGTAGGTGCAATCGTAGAGAAGCCAGTCGTTCGCGAAGGTGAAATTGTTGTAGGCAATACAATGAAAGTTACCCTAGCTTGTGATCATAGAACAGTTGATGGAGCAACAGGTGCACAATTCTTATTGACGTTACGGGCCTTCTTAGAGAACCCAGTAACGATGTTGGCTTAAACATATCACCCTGAGCGCAGTCGAAGGTAATCGTGCTTTTAAGCGAAATAATATAAATTCAAAAAGCATCCGTCATTTGGCGGATGCTTTTTTTATCTTTAAAACCTAAACGAGATTAAAAATGAAAAAACTAAATTTTATACTTATCGCCATTTTTCTAGTAAGTTGTGGCTCGACACAAATGAAAAAAACGAATCCTGCCGATATTAAACCAGCGACAGATAGTGCCGAAGAAACCATTGTAGAAACTCAAGAGACTTCTAAAAAAGACATGGTACAGCTAAAAGAGTCTAGAATAGTCGCTGCTGTACCCGATTTTTCTAACAACGAAGGAATTGGTAAGATCATGAATTTTCTAGCCTCTGACGAATTGCAAGGAAGAGATTCAGGTAGCGAAGGTATTGCCAAGGCTGCCGATTTCATTGAACAAATATTTAGTGCTAACGGAATCAAGCCTTATTTTGAAAATTTTAGAGATACACTTTCTAATTTTGATAAGCCTGCTTATAATATGGTAGGAATGATTGAAGGCAGCGACCCAGAATTAAAGAATGAGTTTATTATTTTAGGTGCACATTATGACCACATAGGGCGAATCAAACCAAAAAATGGTGATGAAATAGCCAACGGCGCTAACGATAATGCATCTGGTACTGCTACAGTTTTAGAACTGGCTCGTTACTTTGGCAACGCTGAAGCAAACAAACGCAGTATAATTTTCGCGTTATTTAGCGCTGAAGAACAAGGTCTTCTTGGGTCAAAGCATTTGGCTAAAAAATTAAAAAATTCAGGGCTCAATTTGTATGCTATGCTTAATTTCGAGATGGTAGGTGTTCCCTTGCAGCACAATGATTATTTAATGTATTTAACGGGCTACAATCTATCAAATTTAGCCGCTATAAGTAATAGCTATTCTGAACAGACCGTTGCGGGCTTTCTTCCAAAGGCGAAAGAATTCAACTTGTTCAATCGTTCAGACAATGCCCCTTTTCATGAAATCTATAATGTGCCTTCACATACCTACAGCACTTTTGATTTCACAAATTTTGATCATTATCATCAAGTAGGTGACGAAGCTGATTTAATGGATTTTGATCACATGGCTAATATTGTCAATGTATTGATTCCGGTAATGGAGAGCATCATTAATTCTCCCGAAAAAGAAATTAAATACAACTAAATGGCAAATGTTATTATCACCGGTTCTAGCAGAGGAATTGGTTTTGAATTGGCGAAACTCTTTGCTGATGATGGGCATCAGGTTCTAGCATTATCACGCAATGAAAAACCTATCTCCGAATTGGAGCATCAAAATATAAAGACTTTTCCTTTTGACATTTCAAAAGGCGAGGACCTTCAAAAACTAAAAGATTTTATTCAAGACTTGAAAACGGTCGACATTCTTATAAATAATGCAGGTAGCCTATTGAATAAGCCTTTTTTAGAAACAAGCACCATTGAATTTGAGGATGTATATAAAGTGAATGTTTTTGGGGTAGCTTCTATAACAAAATTAGTGCTGCCGAAAATGTTAAAAAGTGGTCACGTTGTAACAATAAGCTCCATGGGTGGTGTACAGGGAAGCATGAAATTTCCAGGACTATCGGCATATAGTTCAAGTAAGGCGGCTGTTATAACCTTGACCGAGCTTTGGGCAGAAGAATTTAAGGAAACCGGTCCGTCTTTTAATGTTTTGGCGTTGGGAGCCGTTCAAACTGAAATGTTGGAAGAAGCTTTTCCAGGTTATCAGGCGCCAACTACGGCTTTAGAAATGGCGGAATACATAAAGGATTTTGCTCTAACTGGAAACAAATTATACAATGGTAAATTGTTACAAGTTTCAAGCAGTACACCTTAAGTCTTGGTGATTATTATTTTTTAATGAGATAGACTTTGTGTATCAAATCTAACTTTGGATATTTTTTAATAAAAGCTGGTTTATTTTCATACATTAAGTCAAGTGTACTCATAGTCGTATCTGCATAACCACTATGTAAGGAGTCCACTACTTCCATACCTTTTATCACTTCACCGAAAGTTGGAAAACCTCGTACGTCGTTATAAAACAGCGTGTCTAGTCGAGAATTGTCCCCTAGATTAATAAATAGATCGGTTGTTCTTGTTTCTTTGCCACCTCGGCCAAAACTTAAAGTGCCTTTCTGATTGCCTTGTAAGACCTTTTCATCAGGTACTTTGATGTTATTCCAATTGCGATAATTGGTTTGATCAGTACTGCCAAACTGAGCGACAAATCCTGGGTTTACCCTATAAAACATTCCATCGTCAAAATATCGGTGTTTGACCAATTGATAAAAACGATCAGCTGCTTTTGGAGAAAGTTTTCTTGTAACTTTAATATCGAAATTTCCTTTTGTAGTTTCGAAACGAGTCATATAAACTTCAGGGGCAATTTCTTTGGTCCATTTTGATTTGAATAGTGCAGGGCTGCATCCAAGGCTTAAAATAATAAGAAAGGAAATGACTATTTTTTGCATAGTGAATGATCAATTTAAGTATGAAAGTTAATGAATTTTGAATCACTAGTTGTTTTTTTAAGTATTTACAAAAGCAGTATTTTTGTAATTGATGGATGACATTCTTAAAAAATATCTCCCTGAGAGAGCAGTAACCAACTGTTTAGAGTTAATTCGGCAAACTGGTGTACATCTTAAAATTGTAAATGAGCGAATTACTAGACATGGTGACTACCGAAGAACTTCAGATGGTAAGCATCAAATTACGGTAAATGCTACTTTGAATCCGTATCGATTTTTAATAACACTAATTCATGAAATCGCTCACTTGGTTGCATTTGAAAAGTATGGTCGACGCATAAAACCTCATGGCCTAGAATGGAAACATACCTTTCAGCATTTAATGCTACCTTTTATTCGACCTGAAATTTTTCCATCTAAACTTTTGCCTCTTCTAGCAAAACATTTTAAAAACCCGAAAGCGAGTAGTAGTACTGATGCAAAACTATCGATTGCTTTAAAGCAGTTTGATACGCAACAATCAGATAATTCTTACGTTTTTGAATTACCTATCGGAAGCGTTTTTCGCATTCATAATGGTAAATTGTACCGTAAAGGAAAAAAGCGCGTTAAGCGATATGAGTGCATAGAATTAAATACAGGACGAATGTTTTTATTTCAGCCCAATGCTGAGGTAGAAATGATAAAAGATTAAACAATGAATAAGAATTATTACGCAGTTTTAATGGCTGGTGGAGTCGGATCACGATTTTGGCCAGTAAGTACCTCAGAAAACCCCAAGCAGTTTCATGATATGTTAGGTACAGGTGATACGCTAATTCAAAAGACCTTTAAAAGGCTCAATAAATTCGTACCTACTGAAAACATTCTCATATTAACGAATGAGCGTTATAATGATTTGGTTTTAGAACAATTACCACTTGTAAAACAAGAACAAGTAGTTCTCGAACCTGCCATGCGTAACACCGCCCCATGTATCTTATATGCAGCAATGAAGATTCATAAAATGAATCCTGATGGGGTGATGATTGTAGCGCCAAGTGATCATTGGATAGAAGATGAAGATGCTTTTGCCGCAGATGTAACTACCTGTTTTGAAAAATGTGCAACCGAAGAAGTACTTTGTACTTTAGGAATAAAACCGACTTTTCCGAATACCGGGTTCGGTTATATAGAATATCAAAAAGATAGTGGTGCTGAAATCAAAAAAGTAAATCAATTTCGAGAGAAACCAGATTATGAAACTGCCAAAGAATTCTTAGCACAGGGTAATTTTTTGTGGAATGCAGGTATTTTTATGTGGAGTGTAGAAACCATTATGAATGCCTTTAAAAATTATCAAAAAGAACAATATGATTTGTTTGATTTAGGCATGTCATGTTATAATACGAAGGAAGAATCTGATTTTATAAAAGAGAATTATCCAAAGGCGGAAAATATTTCTATTGATTATGCGATTCTTGAAAATTCAAAATCTATTTTTGTGCTACCAGCCACTTTTGACTGGAATGATCTAGGAACTTGGGGTTCATTATATGATAAACTCCATGATGGTAATTCTGAAAACGCCATAGTTGGCGCTCAAGTTTTGGCTCAAGATGCATCGGGTAATATGATTCGCTCTCCCAAAGGCAAAGTAGTGGTAGTTGATGGTTTAAGCGACTACATTATAGTGGATAAAGAAGAAGTTTTACTAATTTATCCAAAATCGAAAGAGCAAGATATTAAACAAGTTCTGAATAAAGTTAAAGATACATTCGGAGATGAATACGCTTAACTATGAGTGAAGATTTAAATAAAGATCAAGTCACCCTTGAAGAAGAACCTATTGAAAGTAAAAAGGAAGTTCAAAAAGACTTTCAAGGGCTTCTTGGCAGTACTAAAAAGTTTCTAAAAGAGCTTCTTGATATTCGAACCAATACCGATCAAGAAGCAACGAAAGAAGCTATTATTGCTGATATTCCGTTTAAAGGGCATACCTCTTGGATTTTGATTTGTTCTATTTTTATTGCTTCGGTAGGACTAAACGCCAACTCTACCGCAGTTGTTATTGGGGCGATGTTAATTTCACCATTAATGGGCCCTATATTAGGTATGGGGATGTCATTAGCTATAAATGACATTGATACGCTACGAAGATCTCTGAAGAATTTAGCGGTCATGGTAGTTCTTAGTGTTTTAACGGCTTATTTGTTTTTTGCAATATTTCCGATAAAAACGGAATCTTCAGAATTATTAGCACGTACCCAACCTGATATTCGTGATGTTCTGATTGCTTTTTTTGGAGGACTGGCGCTCGTAATTGCTAGGGCAAAAAAAGGAACGATTGCGAGTGTGATTTTTGGTGTTGCTATTGCTACCGCTTTAATGCCGCCATTGTGTACCGTTGGTTACGGCTTGGCAATAGGAAACTGGGATTTTGTTTGGGGCGCATCTTTACTGTTCGGTATTAATACCATCTTTATTGCCTTAGCAACGTTCATTGTTCTAAAACTATTGCGTTTTCCCATGGTTCGCTACGCTAATTCGCAAAGACGCAGATTGATTGCGCGTTTAGTTTCAATTACAGCTTTGGCAGTTATGATTCCTGCAGGTTATATTTTTTGGGGAGTTTATGAAGAATTTAAATTCAATAGATATTCCAATGAATTTATTGAGGCTAATGTCATCCCGTATAAATTCACAAAAGATGGTCGCTTTCTTAAAGACCTATCTGAATTAAAATATAGCAGAGATGAAACTTCTACCATTGAACTTATTTTTATGGGAAATGAAGGTGTGCCTGATGGCGTAGTTGCCACTTGGAAAGCTAATATGCTAGCTTATGAAGATTTAAAAGAAACAGAATTGAAAATTATTCAAGGTTCTCAAAGTGATCAAGCAAATCAATTAAAATATGTTGAAGAGCTCTATCAATCTCAAAAGAATGAACTTTTAAGCAAGGATGAAAAAATTATTTTTTTAGAGGCAGAATTGCAGCGGTTAAATAAGTTAAACGCTAAGCAAATTCCGTTTCAAGATATCAGCAAAGAAGCAGAAGCGAATTATGAGCATTTAGAATATTTAGCTTTTTCGAATGCTATTCGAACAGATTTTAAAAAACTAGATACCGTCTCCGTCTTTGAGGCTAAATGGAAACGTGATGCAAAAAGAGTTGAAATTATCAAGGATGCTAAAAAGTTACACACTTGGTTGAAAATTCGACTAAAAGATAGTACGATATTATTGACTGAAATTATTCAAGACTAATTTCGTTCTTCGATATACATCTGACGCACTTTCTTAAATAACTCTGAAGAATATACAAAGTCAGTTACGGCCTTATTATCAGTTTTAAAGATTTCATGTTTAGTGCCTTCCCATTCTTTCAAACCATCTTTAAGGAAAAGAATTTTTTCTCCTATTTCCATAACAGAGTTCATGTCATGCGTGTTAATTACCGTTGTTATTTCAAATTCTTCGGTAATTTCTTTGATAAGGTTATCAATGACAATAGCAGTTCTGGGGTCTAAACCCGAATTTGGTTCATCACAAAATAAATATTGCGGGTTCATAACAATTGCTCTGGCGATAGCAACTCTTTTTTGCATGCCTCCCGAAATTTCCGAAGGAAATTTATGATGCGCGTCTACTAAATTAACTCGCTTTAAAACCGTGTCAACCCGATCTTGCATCTCTGACTTTGATTGCTTCGTGAACATCTCTAACGGAAACATAACATTGCCTTCAACGGTCAATCCATCAAAAAGTGCGCTTCCTTGAAATACCATACCCATATCTTGTCGTAGATCACGCTGTTCAGCTGAAGAAAGTTCATTATATCGCCTTCCGTCATAACAGATGGTTCCTTCTGTCGGTTCGAATAATCCTAATAAACATTTTAAAAAAACCGTTTTACCAGAACCACTTTGGCCAATAATCAAGTTTGTTTTTCCGGTGTCGAAAGTTGTGGTGATTCCCTTTAAAATTTGAGCATCATCAAAAGATTTAAATATGTTATCTACTTCAATCATTATGTTAACAAGAGTTGCGTTAGAATATAGTTGGTGATAATGATAACAACACTCGTCCAAACGAAAGAGGTTGTACTTGCTTTCCCCACTTCTAGAGCTCCACCCTTCATATAAAAGCCATGAAACGAAGGTATTGTAGCTAGTAAAAATGCAAATACGAAAGTTTTGATAAATGAGTAGGTAACATGAAACGGAATAAAATCCATTGTTACGCCTTCAACAAAATCTGCGCTTGTAATAAAACCACCAAAAACACCCGCAAACCATCCTCCAAAAATGCCAATATACATGGCAACGGCAATGATAAAAGGATATAATAACATTGCCACAATTTTAGGAAAAACTAGATAATTTAAAGCATTTACCCCCATAACTTCTAAGGCATCAATTTGTTCGGTTACGCGCATGGTACCAATACTAGAGGTGATAAAAGACCCCACTTTACCCGCCATAATTACAGAACAAAAGGTTGGTGCAAACTCTAAAATAATAGATTGACGTGTAGCGAAACCAATCAAGTTTTTCGGTATCAAATCGCTAGTCAAATTCATAGCAGTCTGAATAGATACTACCGCGCCGATGAAAAAAGAAATAAAAATAAGAATACCTAAAGAGCCAAAAATAAGTTCATCGATTTCTTTAAGAATCAGATTTTTCATGATTCTCCATTTGGTTGGTTTTTTGAAAACTTCAATCACCATAATTGCATAGCCACCAATATCTGAAAGGTACTTCATAGAAGGTAATTAGATTACATAGAGTAAAAATAACAATAATGGAATTGATTTTACATTGAATTAATCTTTAAAGAGGTATTTTATTTACTTTTACGCTTTCAATAATCTATACTATGAAAAAAATAAATACTTTGTTTTTGGGCTTGTTTTCCCTATTACTTTGTAGCACTTTTCAATCTTTCGGTCAAAAGAAATCAAAAGATAATACTAACGTAGAACTAAAGACTTCTCCGAAGTTAGTAGTTGGTATTGTCGTTGATCAAATGCGATATGATTACCTAACACGCTTTTGGAATCATTTTGATGAAGGCGGATTCAAGCGTTTAGTGAATGAAGGCTTTAATTGCAAAAACAATCATTTTAATTATGCGCCAACAAGCACAGGTCCTGGGCATACTTCTGTATATACAGGAGCAACTCCAGCAACCCATGGTGTAATAGGTAATAATTGGTATGACAAAGAAATCAATAAAGAGGTATATTGTGCTTCTGATGATAGTTATGCTTCGGTTGGAACAACTTCTGACGCGGGTAAAATGTCTCCGCATCGAATGAACGTAACTACTATTACAGATCAACTTCGGTTGCACCATCAAATGCGTGGAAAAACTATAGCAATTGCACTTAAAGATAGAGGTGCGGTTTTACCCGGGGGTCATACTGCGAATGCGGCTTACTGGTTTCATGGAGCCAATGAAGGCAATTGGATTACGAGTACTTATTATATGAATCAATTGCCAAAGTGGGTAGCAGATTTCAATTCGTCAGACAAAGTAGAACAATACAAAAAACCATGGACGACTGCCAAGCCAATCAACACCTATATGGAAAGTGGTAGTGATAATAACACTTATGAGGGTATGTTTGAAGGTGAGGCCACTCCAACTTTTCCGCACGATTTATCTAATTTGTGGAATGCTAATGGTAAATACAATATACTTAAGGTTACCCCCTTTGGTAATAGTATAACCGCTGATTTTGCCATCGCGGCAATTGAAGGTGAGGGCTTAGGGAAAGATTTGATTACTGATTTTCTGGCCATTAGCTTTTCTAGTACTGATTATGTTGGGCATTTTTATGGAGTCAATTCGAAAGAGATTCAAGATACTTATATACGACTAGATGCAGATTTGCAAAGGCTTTTTAAAACTTTAGACAAAAAAGTTGGTAAAGAAGATTATACCGTATTTCTAACTGCTGATCATGGTGCAATACAAGTACCATCTTATTTAAAAGACCAAAAAATACCAGCAGGTTATATCGAATTTGACTCCTTAAAATCGAAATTCGAAGAATTTTTGCAGTACAAGTTCGGTACGACCGATATTATTAAGAATTTTTCAAATTATCAATATTTTTTAGATCATAAGATTATTGAGAACTTAGATATTGAAGTTGCTGAGGCACAAGAGATTATTGCAACGGAATTACTTAGCTATTCGAATATAGACCGAGTGTATACAGGTCTGCAGATGTGGCAAAATAATTACACCGAAGGTATACCGTATATTCTGCAGAACGGATATAATCAAAAACGTTCAGGTGATGTTTTAATAGTGCTCAAACCAGGAATCATAAGCTATCCAAAAACAGGTTCTACCCATGGTTCTCCGCAGATATATGATACACATGCACCATTACTATTTTATGGAAAAGGAATTCAAAAAGGCAGCACAAATAAAAGAACTGAAATTCCGGATATAGCTCCAACCCTGGCCTCTTTATTAGGAATAGCTTTTCCGAATGGAACTACAGGCGAGCCTATTATTGAGGTGTTGGAATAGCAAAAATTATGAGTAATCGTTCGATAGGCATTTTTGACTCAGGTGTTGGAGGAACTTCTATCTGGAAGGAAATTCAAAAGTTAATGCCTTATGAGCATACGATATATCTTGCAGATAGTTCGAATGCACCTTATGGGGAGAAATCGAAAAAAGAGATTCTTGATTTGAGCATTAAGAACACCAAACTTTTATTAGAAAAGGAATGTAAACTTATCATTGTAGCATGTAATACTGCTACCACAAATGCCATTTCTTTTCTTAGAAAAAATTATGAGCTTCCTTTTATTGGTATAGAACCTGCCATTAAACCTGCTGCCTTACAATCAAAATCTAAAAAGGTGGGTGTTTTAGCCACCAAAGGCACCTTGTCAAGTAGCCTTTTTCACAGTACATCTGAAAACCACGCGAATGGAATTTTAATTTTTGAGCAAGAAGGATCTGGTTTAGTCTCGTTGATTGAACAGGGTAAAATTGAATCTGTAGAAACGAAAGAACTGCTCTACAAATACTTAAGACCGATGCTAGATGAGGGCATTGATTATTTAGTTTTAGGGTGCACGCACTATCCCTATTTGATTCCTGTTTTGAAAGAAATACTCCCAAAAAATATTAAAATCATAGACTCAGGAGAGGCGGTTGCTCGGCAAACCAAAGCTATTTTAGATCAACATGGTTTGAAAAATCAATCTAAAAAAATAGGGAAGCATCAGTTTTATACAAATGCAGAAGTCGGTATTTTACAAAGCTTTTTAAAAGATGCTATTGGCAATATTGAAACTTTGGCACTAGACTTTTAAAAAAATCTTTAATTAATAGATCTAGTCAACTAGCAAAGGTAAAAATGATTTATTTCAATTATAAGATTGTTTAATTATTATTTTTTTCAACTGCCAACACCCAGTTCTTTATTTTCGAACATAAGTCAAATACGTAAAATCATAGAGGTGTTTTTCGTCTCTGGGGTGATACTCTTCATCAATAAGTTCCCAATCATGTAAATCTATTTCCGGAAAAAAAGTATCTGCTTCAAATGCTCTGTGCACACGTGTAAGTTCAATGCGATTAGCAAATTTTTCACTTTGTCTGTAGATTTCTCCACCTCCAATGATGAAGGAAATAGCGTCATTTTCAACAAGTTTTAAGGCAGTTTCAATCGAATGTACAACAGTACAATCTTCAAAATCAACCATATATTCTTTATCTCTGGTGATGATGATATGAATGCGATTTGGTAAGGGCTTCGGAAAACTTTCAAAAGTTTTACGACCCATAATTATTTTGTGCCCTGTAGTGAGTTTTTTAAAACGTTTGAAATCATCTGGCAAGTGCCATAACAAATTATTGTCTTTGCCCAAAGCATTATTTTTCGATGCTGCGGCAATAAGAACTATGCTTTTCACAGAATAAACGGGTTTTTTGGTTAGCTTTTGTAAATAACTAATGTTGGTTAGACAAAAGCTATTTCGCCGAAGATACTATATTTTAATGCGTTATAGTGTTTTGGTTAAATGGAAAATCTGAATCAATTTCTTTGTAAAATTCCGTTTTAGATTTTTTTCGATTGGCTAACTTTACAGCAGTAAACAAAGTAAAAAACTAAAAAGTCTATAGCATGGAAAAAATAAGAAAGGAATTCCCTGTATTGAAACGGTCTATTTATGTCAATACTCCAGTTTTCGGACCGCTATATGATAGTCTACTCCAGTGGCGACAAGAACATGATCTTGATTTCTTACTAAGAGCTAGTGAAATGCGAACTAAAAGTTTAGCGTTAATTTCCGATACGCGAACTACGGTAGGCCAGTACTTTGGTTGTAAAAGAGAAAATGTAGCACTTTTAAATAATTTTTCGTCAGGCTTGAATATGCTTTTAGAGGGATTAGATAAAAGTCAAAAAGTACTTTTATTAGAGAATGATTATCCTTCTGTTGATTGGCCCTTTCAAACAAGAGGCTTTCAAATTTCGCATGTAAAAATTGATGAAAATTTAGAAAGTACTATTCTTGAAGCTATTCAGAAAGAAAACATTTCAATATTGGCCCTAAGCCTAGTGCAATGGCAAAACGGAATAAAAATTGATTTGGATTTTCTAAAAAATTTGAAGCGCGACTTTCCCCAAGTAATGATTATTGCTGATGGTACACAGTTTTTGGGAACCACTAATTTTGATTTTGAAAATTCAGCAATTGACGTCTTAGGTGCTAGTGCCTATAAATGGCTATTGTCAGGTTATGGAAACGGATTTATGCTATTTAAAGATACCGTTAAAGATACATGTGAATTACGTACAATAGGATTCAATGCTGCAAACGCTGTACCTGATAAAAAAGATCAAATTCGTTTTGCACGGAGATTTGAACCAGGGCATTTATCTTGTCTCAATTTTGGAAGTTTAAAATTTTCTTTAAAATTTTTAGAACAAATAGGAAAAGAAAAGATCGAAGCTCAAAATCAGAAATTATCTCAAATTGCAAAAGAAGAATTCGCTAAACTCGGCCTTTTAGAGAATATGGTAACCCGACGAAAAGAGCATAGTACCATTTTTAATATTAAAGGTGACGATACCTTGTTTAATCATTTAACAGCTGAAGGTGTGGTTTGTGCTCAACGAGGTGACGGAATTCGATTGGGCTTTCATTTTTACAATACTGAAAATGAGTTAAAAGAAGTTATAACTATCTTAAAAAAAAGCCTTTAGTATTTAGCTACTGATAAATTTGAATTCTTTTTTTTGAATAGATGATTATTATTTTCTTGATAAAATACGAAAATGATAAAAGTGACGTTAGTCATTGTGAATGAGAGGGTTATTGTTTTAGCTTTGCGGCAAAATTATGAATTCATTCATTAAAAAATTAAAAAAAACTAATCGTATGTCAATAGCAAAACAGTATTTAAAAACAAAGCCGGTTTGTAAAGTAACTTTTACGGTACCAGCAGAAGAAGCAAAAAAAGTAGCAGTTGTTGGTGATTTCAACAATTGGAAAGCAAACAAAGCAAGTGCTTTGAAAAAATTAAAAAATGGAAACTTTAAAGGTACTTTTGAGCTTCCGAAAGAATCATCTTTTGAGTTCAAGTATATTATTGACGGAAACTACGTAAATGATGATAGTGCTGATCGTTACCAATGGAACGAATTTGCAGGATCTGAAAATGCAGTTATAGAATTGTAGTACGTAGTATTCTAAAAGAAACGAAGCCTGAATGTGATAAGCATTCAGGCTTTTTTTATGTCTTGTCTTTGCAAGGAGCTTTCAAAGCTTCACATAAAAGATTATTTTTCTACAGTAACTCCTTTCCAAAAAGCAACTCTTCCTTTAATACCTTTTGCTAATTCACTTACTTCAGGATAGTACCATGCTGCATCAGAATTCTCTTTTCCATCAATTACCAACGAATAGTAATGTGCTTGACCTTTCCATGGGCAATTCGTATGAGTTTCTGAACTCTTGAAAAATTCTTTTTTGATGCTATCAGCAGGAAAATAATGATTGTTCTCTACAACAAGGGTATCATCACTTTCTGCGATTATTGTATTATTCCAAATTGCTTTCATAAGTAAGTATATTTATTGTCATTTCAGTCAAGGGGGAAATCTGTTTTTTTTTATTTAATTAAATTCTTCCTTTAAAAGGAAGTTCTACTACTTCTTTTTAAACACGTAATTTTTATATAATTTTTTCGAATCGGTGAAATGAGATTCAATTTCGAAACCTGATTTATCAGCCAGCCATTCTACAGTTTTATCGTCATATTTCTGAGAAATTTCAGTATGAATAGTTTCCCAAGGTTCAAAATCAATTTTTAGGTCTAAGCTATCAACTACTACCGATTGCTTTTCTTTAGCTATTAAATAGCTTTTAGCTGTGCCCGTTTCAGGGTTGTAGACTTCCCAATGTAGAAACTTATTTACGTTGAAGTTTCCGCCTAGTTGAGAATTAATTCTAGTTAGAATGTTTTTATTAAAAGCCGCTGTGATTCCTGTTTGGTCGTTATAAGCGTCTAATATGGTTTGTGGATTTTTCTTTATATCAAAACCCACAAAAAACAAATCACCTTTTCGCATAAGATGCTGAACTTGAGTTAAAAACTCAATGGCCTGCGGATGTAAAAGATTTCCAATGTTTGAACCTAAAAACAGAATGACTTTTTTGTCTTCAGTTAAGGAAGTTAATTCTTTTAGTGCTTCAAAATAAGTACCTTGTTTAGTCTCAATAGAAAGTTTAGGTAATTCTTTTTGAAGGGTATTTGACAGCTGATTTAAAACATTTTGACTGATATCAATAGGCTGGTATTTAAAATTAATGCCTTTGTCAACTAGATTTTGCAACAAAATTTTTGTTTTTCTACCATCACCAGAACCCAATTCTATTAGATTAAAGCGTTCAGAATCTTTTGAAAAAAGTGTTGTAATTGCATTGGTATGCATTGAAAAGATATCAAACTCTGCATCAGTCAAATAGTATTCAGGCATATTCATTATATCCTGAAAAAGTTGATCTCCTTTTTCGTCGTAAAAGTATTTTGAAGATAAATGTTTTGGGTAATCTGTGAGTCCTTGATAGACTTCCTCCTCAAAGGGAGTAGCAAATATCATTTCGGTTTCTTTTTGCATAAAAAAATTATGTCGTTCTTTAGGTTAAAACTTAAGGAATTAATTTGAAATTATTTTACTAGACGTAACCCAGTAAACTGCCAGCGTAGATTGGTTGGGAAAAAATTACGGTAAGTATAGCGCGTATGCTTTTCTGGGGTGGCAACTGAACCACCGCGTAGCACCTTTTGATTAACCATAAACTTACCATTATATTCGCCTAAAGCACCATCTGCTTTTGTGTAGTTAGGGTATGGCAGGTAGGCGCTTTCTGTCCACTCCCATCGTTTGCCCCAAGAAAAATGACTTTGGGATGCTTCCCATTCAAATTCGGTAGGAAGTCTACATCCTTTCCATTGTGCAAAAGCAAAAGCTTCGAAATATGAAATATGAGTTACAGGAGCATTCAAATCGACTTTTTGTAATCCCCTTAAAGAATAATAGTACCATTCGCCATCTATTTTATGCCAATATAAAGGAGCTTCGATTTTGTGGGTCAAAACCCAATCCCATCCCTCAGCATGCCAAAGATCAAATTTTTGGTAACCCCCCTTCGCGATAAAATCAATATATTCTTGATTGGTAACGAGCTTGTTTGATATGTTATAATGGTGCAAATAGACCTTATGCTTTCCTAATTCATTATCATAACAGAAGTCTTCAGACTGGTGGCCGATTTCATAAATACCCTCTTCTATTGCTAACCATTCTTGTTCGTTTCTATCTGCAAGATGTTCAACAAAATCATCAGTATATATGGGAAGCAACGGATTGTTTCCTAAAATATATTTGATATCTGTAAGTAGCAATTCTTGATGCTGCTTCTCATGATGAATACCTATTTCAACTAAATTGATAAGTTCTTGAGTTTCATTCTCATTGAATAAGTCTTTTATGGCAGCAGTAACATAATGCCGGTATTCGAATACCTTTTGAACCGATGGTCTTGAAAGATTTCCTCGGTCAGAACGCACTACCCGTTTCCCTACCGTTTCGTAATAGCTATTGAAAACAAAAGAGAAGTCTTCATCAAAAATTTTATAGTTTTTCGCAAGTGATTTTAAAATAAACTCTTCAAAAAACCAAGTGGTATGGCCTAAATGCCATTTGGGTGGTGAAACATCAATTATGGGTTGAACCACATAATCTTCGATTTCAAGAGGCCCACAAAGATATTCGGTATGTTTTCTTGTTTCTAAAAAGAAATCAAGTAGTGAATCGGTAAGAATCATAGCAAATGATTTATTTTATAAAGATACAAAACGGCTGTTTAGAGTATAATAGGAATCAATTGTGCCTTAAATTTATTGTAGTTTGAAAGTAATTGGAATTGCATATGGAACTTTAACAGGATTGCCATTTTGTAAGCCAGGTCCTAACTTTGGTAGTAACTTTATAATTCTAATCGCTTCCTCTTCTAAGATAGCATGAGGTCCTTTAACTCTAACATTAGCGACATCACCATTTTCATCAATAATAAACATTATACTAACTCGACCTTGAAGCCCTTGTGCTTGAGCATCTTGAGGATATTTAAAGTTTTTGGCAATATGTTTTTGCATTAATTTTTGAAAGCAAGTACGTGCTTTTTTATCATCTCCCCGCTTACAACCGGGGTATTGAGGCACCTCTTCTATTACACCGCCTGTGTAAACATTATTTGTTTTTTCAATAGGACGAAGCTGAATACTATTGTTAGATCTTTCAACTTTAAATGAATATGATAATTTATGATTGGATACATATGGTTTTCTTTTTTTATTTAAAACTTTCAATGTAGGAAGGTTTTCAGTAATAGTTTTTAATTCGTCGATATAATCATTTCGTAGTAGTGAATCGTTCACGAAAGTATAATCTCTACCCTTAATAAGCTTACCTTTCTTATCGACTTCAAAAACAACACTAGCTGTCAAAGTATCATTAGTTATTTTATTCTGCTTAATCGCCTGGTTTAAAACGGTTACTAGTTTGGTCGAAATTTGAGCTTTTAAACAATTATTAGGGTTCTCCGAATTTTCACAATCTGGGTGAATAAGTTGCTCTTGCGGGAAATAAATTGAGTTTTCTTTTTCTTGAGAAAACCCAAGAAAAGAAAATAATAAAATAAGAATGCTTGGCAGTATTTTCATCGTATAATTTTAAACAGCTACAACCCCTTTAATGTGTGGATGTGGGTCATAATCAACTAGTGAAAAATCTTCAAAATTAAAATCAAAAATATCTTTCACTTTAGGGTTAATGAACATTTTAGGTAAGGGTCTGCACTCACGACTCAATTGAAGTTCAACTTGCTCCATATGATTGTTGTAGATATGAGCATCACCAAAAGTATGAATGAATTCACCAGCTTCATAACCGCAAACTTGTGCTACCATCATTGTAAACAAAGCGTAAGAAGCAATGTTAAAAGGTACTCCTAAAAAAATATCGGCACTACGTTGATAGAGTTGGCAAGAAAGCTTTCCATCTGCAACATAAAATTGAAAAAAAGCATGACAGGGTGGTAAAGCTACTTTTCCGTTTGAGATGTTTTCGGCAAATGATTTTGAAGTGTCAGGCAGTACACTTGGGTTCCAAGCAGAGACCATAATTCTTCTACTGTTGGGGTTGTTTTTCAAAGCATGAATTACATCTTTGATTTGGTCAATTTCATCATCGTTCCAATTGCGCCATTGATGTCCGTAAACTGGGCCTAAATCTCCGTTATCATCTGCCCATTCATTCCAAATGCGCACCCCGTTTTCTTGAAGGTATTTAACATTCGTATCTCCTTTCAAAAACCAAAGTAATTCGTAAACAATGGACTTCAGGTGCAACTTCTTTGTCGTAACCATAGGGAAACCTTCACTCAGGTCAAATCGCATTTGATGGCCGAAAACGCTTACAGTTCCCGTGCCTGTACGGTCACCTTTTTGATTGCCATTTGCTAGAACATGTTTAAGAAGATCATGATATTGTTTCATAGTATGTAAAGGTAAAGTGTAAAGTGTAAAGGGTAAAAGGTTTGCTACTTTGAGTTATTATATTTTATTAACGATGCAATTCTCTTTTCTAAAACGAGAGCATGTATTAGAAAACGAAATTAAGCCTTACATAGAAATTTTTAAATCAGCAATATATATCAGAAAAGGACCAAGTTAACAGACGAACCTCATTTAAACAGGTAATTTGTTTAATTCAATATAGTAGTTTGTCGAAAATGCACATATCATCATAATAAACTAATGTTTAGAATGTTCCATTTAAACAGAACCTACTCAATACTAGATATATTTTAAGTTTATTTAATTTCAACTTAGTGATCATTCTATGTATTAACGGTTTGATTTATGACCTTAATAATGTAGCAAATATCTGATGTTTATCTGAAAAATTTGATTCTCATGAGATGAAGAAATCAATATTAGGTCGTTTTTTTTGTTGACTCCTAAAAATAGATCCATTATGAAAATGTTTTTTACAAATTATAAAATGTTTGTTTTATTCTTATTAATAGCTTTTCAAAGCTGTAAAAAAGATAATTTAGATGTGCTAGATCCAAATGATCTGGAGAATGAAGTGCTAACGAATGCACCATTTGGAGCTGTATTTTTTGCTCAAACACATGTACGACAACCAGAAGAGAATGATTTCAAATTAGTCAGTAGTAAAGAAGCTTTAATTAAAGTTAATATGATCTCAAACACTGGTGAGAATGCTCCGGTTGTTAAAGCAATTCTTACACTAAATGGAACTTCAGAAACATTAATATTGTCAGGGCCATCAACGCTCTCTGAGCCCATAGATTTGAGACCAGGTTTTATTGAACACAAATTTGGGAATAGTTTTACTGCAATAATACCGAAGCAATGGATGCAACCCGGCCTTACGGTAGAAATACAAGCAGGTGATGAAAGCATCAATTTTGATAGTTTGAAATTCGGAGCTCCGAATAAAATAATCATGAATATGTTTGATGCACACTTTTTTGCATCAACTCCCGGAGATTATCCAATGGGTTGGAAAGAAGAAATACAATCTAAATTGCCAGTTTCTGAAATTGAGTTGAGAAGATTGCCAAATATCATTTTCTCTGAATTAACCATTCCACCGCGGGCTGATGTAAGTGCGCCAGCGGCCCGTGTAAGTTCGAAGGAAGGGTATCAGACGATTACGGGTTCTAGTTTTGATGGAGAACAAGGTGCAGCAGCACAATGGAATGGGGCTCTCAAAGCTGCCTCAGGAACAAAAGGTAGATATGCGCTTTTCTATGTTAATATATATGGAGTTCCTTCTGGAGGTCAGGCTGGTGGATTTGGTGGTGTAGGTAATGGTAAAAGTCTTGGTATTTTTAATCATGAGTTAGGACATGCTTTATCTCTACCTCATTGGGGTAACAACAAAGATTACCCTTATCGTGGTGATATGTTTGGTATTTCAGCACCGGAAGTATTTAATGACGTTCACGTAGGGCCCACTTGGGCTTTTGATTTGGACAAAAATGTATTTATTCCACCTACTGTACAAGCGAATGCGGTTGGGGGAGATCTAGGAACCTATAAGAAAGACCCTATGCAAGGTGGAGGTACAGGAGATCAGGAAGAGGGTTTTTTGATTCGACACTTTTCAGATTACTCCATTAATAAAATTCAAAATTTTCTTGAAGAACATATTGTGATCCAAAATGAAGATAGTGGTGTATTTTCGAGTTGGGATGCTACTACAAAAACATATACAAATAACATGGATAATAATGGTGTGCAATTTCCACTTGAAAAAGATACACAGGTAATCAGTATTATGGCTGGAGTTAGTGCGGTGACTCCTCAAGCTACTATTTTATATCCACCTATCGGTCCTTATCAAAGTGGAATAATTGATCTCTTTGACCCAGCAATAGAAGCAGATCGCTCAAAGGCAGCATCAATTTACTGCCCAAACGGTGGCTGTGATGTTAGTCTAAAAATAGTACAGAATGGTCAAACAAGAATAGTAATGCTACCCATTGCAATGGATGCTGGGGCAGATCCTTTAAAATCTAATAGTTTTAAAACAAGAGCAGTAAATTTACGTGCAACTGATGGCGAAGTGACTATGGTAGAATTGTTAGGCACGCCTGATGCAGAAATTAACGGAATACCAAGCAGTCCAGAAGTGCTTTACAGTTGGAGTAATCAATAGCTGCTGACTTAAAAATTCAACTTGCTTATCGGTATAACTTTATTGCCTATGAATTATGATTCTGAATTGATTTATCCCAAAATCATACCTGCAATAGTTGCCGAGAGTAAGGAAGCTAAAGAGCCGCCAAGAACTGCTTTCATACCAAATTTTGATAAGGTTTTTCGTTGCCCAGGAGCTAGCGAACCAATACCGCCTATTTGAATTCCAATGGATGCGAAGTTGGCAAATCCGCAGAGCATATAAGTTGCCATGATTACTGATTTGTTGAACGTAAAATGAGTCGCATTAGACATGTTTTTGAGCTCGACCAATTGGGTGTAGCCTACGAACTCACTAGATGCTAGTTTTACACCCAAGAGTTGACCCATAAGCATAATATCTTCGTTGGCAATACCAATTAACCACATCAGAGGAGCGAAAATAGTACCTAAAATAGCTTCTAAAGAAAGTTTTTCATAAGCAGAATTATTGGCGACCCATTCGTTGATAGAAGTGATATCTCCAATCCAACCGAAAATTCCATTTAACATGGCAATGAACGCTACAAATACCAAAAGCATTGCCCCTACATTGACCGCTAGTTTTAAACCTTCAGTTGTACCATTTGAAATTGCATCAAGAAGATTTGTGCCTATTTTTTCATTCGATACGCTCAAATTGGAGTTAATAGCTTCTGTTTGCGGATATAATATTTTCGAAATAACAATTGCCCCAGGTGCCGCCATTACGGAAGCCGCAATTAAATGTCTTGCAAAATCTAATCTTAACTGTTCGTCGTTACCACCTAAAAAACCTATGTAAGCTGCCAAAACTCCCCCTGCAACCGTCGCCATTCCTCCAATCATTACAAGAAGAATTTCTGATTTGTTCATTTTTTCTAAATAGGCCTTGATCATTAAGGGGGCTTCCGTTTGTCCTAAAAATATGTTTCCAGCTACCGAAAGGCCTTCGGCTCCTGAAATACCTAATGATTTGGTTAATAACCAAGCAAGACCCTTGACTACTTTTTGAATTATTCCTAAATAAAAAAGTACTGAGGTTAGAGCTGAAAAGAAGATAATGGTCGGAAGTATTTGAAAAGCGAAAATATATCCAATATTTGGGTTGTCAAGATTGAGAAGATTACCCAATAAAAATTCACTACCTGCAATGGTAAAATTCAAAACTTCATTGAATATCTTACCTAGAAAAGAGAAAATATCTCGAATAAAAGGCACTTTTAATATCCCTATTGCTAAAATTAATTGTATGCCTAGACCTATTGCAGAAGTTTTCCAATTAATAGCTTTCCTATTAGAGCTGAAAACAACAGCAATTAACAAGAGCACAATCATACCTAGTACACCGCGCCAAAGGCTACTGATAGAAAACCCCTCATTTGGAATTAGTTTTTCAACATCATTGATCGTCGTACTTTCAATTACAGGTAATACCTCGGCTGTGTTTAACTCTTGAGCAATAGATGGAAAGCAAATGAATAGAGCAAGCAGTAAAATCCATAGTTTGGTTTTCATAATACTTGCTTGTGAAGGGATTAATTTCGCTTAGATATTTCGTCTCTAATTTTCGCTGCTTTTTCGTAGTCTTCGTTCGCAACGGCTTTGTCTAGTTCTTTATTGAGTTCATCGATGGTTAATTCGGTATACCCATCAGTAGCACCTTGTTCAATTTCAACAGTTTCACCTTCTTGTAAAATTTCATCTACCATGATACTGTCATCATTCTCATCTTTGTCTTTATCCTTTGAAGAGAATTTCAAAAATATACCGGCTTTGTCTAAAATCGTTTTATACGTAAATATTGGAGCGCTAAACCGTAATGCTAATGCAATGGCATCGCTGGTTCGTGCATCGATTATTTCTTCAATTTTATCGCGTTCGCAGATGATACTTGAATAGAAAACACCGTCAACAAGTTTGTGTATAATAACCTGTTTGATCACAATATCAAAGCGATCAGAAAAATTCTTGAATAAATCATGAGTTAATGGTCGCGGCGGTTTGATTTCCTTTTCCAAGGCAATGGCTATGGATTGTGCTTCAAAAGCACCAATCACAATGGGAAGCTTTCGGTCTCCTTCAACCTCATTCAAAATAAGCGCATAAGCACCATTTTGTGTTTGGCTATAGGATATTCCTTTTATTTTTAAACGTACTAGACTCATAAGTGATTTAAACTAAAAAAGGCTGTTCAAACAAAAGGGGTTGACCAATTAGTTTGAACAGCCCCTCGATATTAGGGCAAATTAACAAAATTTAAGCGTTTTGAGCTTTAAATTCTTTTAATTTTTCGATAAGCTGCGGCACAACTTCGAAGGCATCACCTACAATACCATAATCAGCAGCTTTAAAGAAAGGAGCTTCTGGGTCTGTATTGATCACAACCTTAACTTTTGACGAGCTTACTCCGGCTAGATGTTGAATTGCACCTGAAATTCCGATAGCGATGTAAAGATTACTTGCTACAGGCTTTCCAGTTTGACCTACATGTTCACCATGAGGTCTCCAACCTAAGTCAGAAACTGGTTTTGAACAAGCAGTAGCTGCACCTAAAACATCTGCGAGTTCTTCAATCATTCCCCAGTTTTCAGGACCTTTTAGGCCTCTTCCCGCAGAAACAACAATATCAGCATCAGCAATAGTTGCTTTTCCAACAACTTTATCAATCGCTACTGATTTTGTAGAAAAATCAGCCTCATTTAATGACGGACTGAAATCTTCAACGGCAGCCGAGGCTGCATTTTCATGTGCTCCAAATGCGTTGTTCGATACACCGATTATTTTTATGTCTGAACTAATTTCTGTAAGCGCGAAACCTTTATTACTAAAAGCAGTTCTTTTTACGGTAAACGGACTCGTACTTTCTGGAGCAGCTACTACATTGGGTACATACCCAGCCTTTAATTTTCCTGCTAACAAAGGCGCAAGAAATTTGGTATCGGTACTTGAACTAACGATTAAAACACTTGCACTTTCTTTTGATACTGCTTCGGCTATTGCATTTGCAAAGGCTTTAGCGTTAAAAATTTTCAAATTATCATTAGAAACATTCAATACTTTTGAAACGCCGTAGGCTCCTAAACTTTCATGCTCTGAAGCATTAAATGAAATCGCAGTAACTGAAGTGCCAAGTTGATCAGCGACCGCTTTCCCATAGGAAGCAACCTCAAAGGCATTCTTTTTAAATTTTCCGTTTTCTGATTCTGTATATATGACTACTGACATAATTATTTTTTATATTGCTTTCGCTTCGTTATGAAGAAGGTTAATCAAATCATCTACGTTATCCACTAATTTGACCGCGCCTTTTGCTGCAGGTTTTTCAAATTTAGTATCTTGAGTAGCTTTTGTAGCATTGATAGGTTCTACTACATTTAGCGCTTTTTTTCGAGCCATCATGATACCACGCATATTTGGTATTCTTAAATCACTTTCTTCAACCAATCCTTTTTGTCCTCCAATGACTAAGGGTAAACTTGTGGCAATTTTTTCTTTTCCACCATCTATCTCACGCATTGCGGTTGCATAGTTTCCTTCTACTTCTAAACTAACACAGGTATTAACGAAGTTCATATCTAATAAGGTTGCCAAAATACCGGGAACCATACCACCATTGTAATCTATTGATTCTCTACCGGCAATCACCAAATCATACCCTCCATTTTTTACAACTTCAGCCAATTGTTGCGCAACAAAAAAACCATCTGTTGGTTCGGCATTTACGCGAATAGCTTCATCAGCACCAATGGCTAAGGCTTTTCGTATGGTAGGCTCGGTAGTTGCTCCTCCAACATTTGCAACATGTACAGTAGCACCTTGTTTTTCTTTAAACCACATAGCTCTTGTTAATCCAAATTCATCATTCGGATTGATGACAAACTGAACACCGTTAGTGTCAAATTTTGTATCATCATCGGTAAAATTTATTTTGGACGTTGTGTCTGGCACATTACTAATGCAAACTAATATTTTCATGTATTAAAGTCTTTAAAATGACTGTGCGAAGATAGGTATTAATTTCTAAATTTACTATGCATGCATAGTAAATTTTATAACTTTTTTTTGATTTCAACAAGGAGATTTTTGAGATATATTTTCCTATTTTTGCATGCGATTTTATCGCAAATCAAGAAATATACAATATGAAGACATTACAGTTTAGAGAGGCCATTTGTGAAGCTATGTCAGAAGAAATGAGAACTGACGAATCAATTTATTTAATGGGTGAGGAAGTAGCCGAATATAATGGTGCTTATAAGGCTTCTAAAGGAATGTTAGATGAGTTTGGAGCGAAAAGAGTAATTGATACGCCTATTTCTGAATTGGGCTTCGCAGGTATTGGTGTCGGCTCTACCATGACTGGTAATCGACCTATTATTGAATTCATGACTTTCAACTTTGCATTAGTTGGTATAGATCAAATTATTAACAACGCTGCAAAGATTCGTCAAATGTCTGGTGGTCAATTTCCTTGTCCGATTGTTTTTAGGGGTCCAACAGCCTCTGCTGGTCAACTGGCAGCTACACACTCTCAAGCGTTTGAAAGCTGGTATGCGAACTGTCCTGGATTGAAAGTTGTAGTTCCTTCGAATCCTGCAGATGCAAAAGGTTTATTGAAGGCAGCGATACGCGATGATGATCCGGTGATTTTTATGGAATCTGAACAAATGTATGGTGATAAGGGGGAAGTTCCGGAAGGAGATTATATAGTTCCGTTAGGGGTAGCAGATATTCGAAGAGAAGGTTCTGACGTAACCATTGTTTCTTTTGGAAAAATCATCAAAGAAGCTGACAAAGCAGCGGAAGAATTAGCAAAAGAGAATATAAGTTGCGAAATCATTGATTTACGTACCGTAAAGCCAATGGATTATGCAGCTATTTTGAAATCTGTAAAAAAAACAAATAGATTAGTAATTTTAGAAGAAGCTTGGCCATTCGGAAATGTTGCAACTGAAATTACATTTCACGTGCAAAAGCATGCTTTTGACTACTTAGATGCGCCTATTGAAAAAATAAACACGGCAGATACACCTGCGCCTTATTCTCCAGTTTTACTTGCTGAATGGTTGCCAAACCACTCGGATGTTGTAAACGCGGTTAAGAAAGTATTATATAAGTAAGATTATTGTTCTTAAAACAACAACTTTGCTCCGTTGACTAGAAGTTGGCGGAGCATTTTGTTTTAATGTGAAAGCAATTTAAATGCAACCTTTGTTTATAGTGACTGTCTTTGATAAATAAACCTTGGTACACTATTTGATTTAGTAGAAACGGGTATATGAATGTTCAAATGAAATATTTTTTATTTTTGATCTTCTTGATTTTTACCGCTTTTGTAACCGCACAATCAAAGGTAAGTGGTCTTGTGGTCGACGAGCTTGGCGAAACAGTTGCTTTCGCGAATGTAATTTTCAAAGATTCTAATGAAGGTACGATTACGAACGATAATGGCCGATTTTATATGGAATCGGACGACACTTACAAAACCTTAATCATTTCTTTCATAGGCTATGAAGATCAAGAAATTACTTTGACCCAAAAAGTAAACTATGAAATGAAAATTGTCATGGTTGAAAGTACTGAGCAACTTGATGAGGTGGTACTTATTTCTGGTAAACAATCAAAAAAGAACAACCCTGCTGTAGATATTTTGCGGAAAATATGGGCTAAGAAGCGTGTTAACGGATTACGTAAGTTCGATCAATACGCTTTTGATAAATATGAAAAGGTAGAATTTGATTTAAACACGATCGATAGCACCCTAATGAAAAAGAAAATTTTCAAGGGTCTCGAATTCGTTTTTCAAGATTTAGATACATCCCGTATTACGGGTAAAACTTATTTGCCCATATTTTTAAATGAGACTTTTTCTGAAGTTCACGGAGATAATATACTTAAGGAAGAAAAGGAAAAAATTCTTGGAAATAAAAATTCTGGTTTTGATAACAATCAAGCCATTATAGCTTTTGTGGCCGATTTGTATCAAGAATATGACATCTACGATAACTATTTAAAATTCTTTGATAAGAGTTTTACCAGTCCACTATCGCGAACCGGGGTTGATACCTATAACTATGCTTTGCGCGATAGTGCCTACATCGATAACAAATGGTGTTACAATATTGTGTATTACCCAAGGCGAAAGAATGAATTGACATTTAAGGGTGATTTTTGGGTTAACGATTCTACCTATGCTATTAAAAACATAAACTTAGAGGTCACCAAAAGTGCAAATATAAATTGGGTCAAAGAGATTTATATTGAGCAAGAATTTAATGTAGTGAATGATTCGGTATTTCTTTTGAAACGTGATTATATGCTGAGTGATTTCAGTTTTCAGAAAAAAGAAAAATCTCGAGGAGTTTATGGAAAACGGACTACAGTTTTTGATAATTATAAATTTGATGAGGAAAAGCCTAAAAATTTCTATAAGGCCGACAAGAATCCGTTTGACCCAGCAGACATTGTTCAAAATGAAGAATTTTGGGCTAAAAATCGGCTGGAGTCTTTAAATAAGGATGAGTCAGGAATTTATAAACTACTTGACACTTTACAGACGGTACCAAAGTTTAAATCGTTCTACAATATTTTTAGCATTTTAGGTTCAGGCTACGTAGAGATTGATAAATGGAATATCGATATTGGATCTGTTTATGATTTTTTTGGCTACAATGATGCTGAAGGTGCTCGTGTTCGAATTGGGGCAAGAACTTACTTTGGTCAAAATGATCTTTGGCGTTTAGAGGGGTATACTGCCTATGGATTTGCAGACCGTAAATTTAAAACAGGAATTTCTGCTAAATTCTTACTTGATAGAAAAAGCCGATTGATAGTATCAGGAGGAAACCGCAGAGATATTGAGCAGTTAGGGGTGAGTCTTACGGCCACAAATGATGTGCTAGGAAGAAGTATTGCTTCTTCATCGCTATTGACGGTAGGTGCTAATAATAGATTGACAAACATAAACCTAAGCGCTTTAAATTTTGAAATGGAACCAGTTACCAATTTTAGAATTGGTGTCGGCGCTACGTTTAGAACACTCAGCTCGGCATTACCCAATGATTTTAGTCTCGATTATGTAGACGCCGATTCTCCCACAGGCATATCTTCTGAAATAAGTCAGCTTGATTTAAACGCCTTAGTGATTTATACGCCAGGCAAACGCACTATAGGTTACGGTGTCGAGCGAAGAGATATTAATGATAATTACAGTACGTTATTGTTAAAATATTCGAAAGGAATTGAAGGAGCAATGAATAGTGATTTTAGCTATGATCGGTTGCAGTTTTCGTACAGTCAACCATGGCAAGTAGGTGGATTTGGAAGACTTTTTAGTACCCTAGAAATTGGTAAGACGTTTGGAGAAGTTCCTTTGGGTTTGTTGAGTGTAGTGCCAGGTAATCAAACTTTTTTCACCAATTACGGTACTTTTCCAAACTTAGATTTTTATGAATTCGTTACCGATACTTATGCCTCTCTTCATTTAGAACATAATTTTAATGGACGTTTGTTTTCAAGAATTCCAATTATTCGTAAATGGAACTTGCGTGAAATTATTGCTTTGCGCGGTGTTTGGGGTGATTTATCAGATGCGAATATTGCTCTAAATGCGCCTGCTTCTGTAAATACACCGTTACAAGCGCCGTCAGAAAAAATATATTACGAGTATTCTGTAGGCGTCGGTAATATATTTAAGATATTACGTATCGATTTTAATTTTAGAGGTAATTATTTAGATAGTCCAAACGCAAGGCCGTTTGGTGTAACTGGCACCTTCGGATTTAATTTTTAATCCATCAAATAAACACAATTAAAATGGTCAAATTTCGTTCGTTTTCTGTAGGCTTTAAAAAAGAAATTAAATGAGCAAAGATAAAAATATAACTTTTGACGTTTTAGTCGAAATTCCAAAAGGAAGTCGTAATAAATATGAATATGATTTCACTTTACACAAGATTCGATTTGACAGAACTCTTTTTTCATCTATGATGTATCCGGGTGATTATGGGTTTATTCCAGAAACGCTTGCATTAGATAAAGATCCTTTAGATGTTTTGGTAATGTGCACAGAACCAACTTATCCAATGGTTGTTGTTGAGGTAAAGCCTATCGGTGTTTTTTATATGGAAGATGAAAAAGGACCCGATGAAAAAATAATTTGTGTTCCGGTTTCTGACCCGATATGGAACCAAAAAAACGATTTAGCAGATATCAATCCGCATCGAATAAAAGAAATTGAGCATTTCTTTCAAGTTTATAAAGACTTAGAAAAAAAGAAAGTTGATGTTGGGGGTTGGGGCAATGCAGATGAGGCGAGAAAGATTTATCACGAATGTGTGAAACGGTATCAAGAAAGTGAGCATAAAGACAGACGAACTTTTATGATTTAGAGAAAAAACATAATTTTTAAAGCCACTTTTAGCAATAAAAGTGGCTTTTTTTATTCTATTAGATTTTAGTACTTTAGCAGCCGTTAAAAAAAACTTAAAAACAACTCAACGAAATGGAATTAGTAATTCAATTATTACCAGTATTTGGAGTAGTGGCCCTTCTTTTTGTGGCTTGGAAAAATGCTTGGGTCGGCAAGCAAGAAGTCGGTAACGAGAAAATGGCTCGAATTGCCAAAAATATTGCCGATGGTGCAATGTCATTTTTAAAAGCGGAATACAAAATCTTATCGATTTTTGTAGTTGCCGTAGCCATTCTTCTTTTCTTTAAGGGAAGCAACGAAGAAGGATCTCATGGCATGGTTGCTGTTTCTTTTGTAGTAGGCGCAATCTGTTCTGCTTTAGCTGGCTTTATCGGAATGAAAGTTGCAACTAAAGCAAATGTAAGAACAACGCAAGCTGCTAAAACTTCTTTGGGAAAAGCATTAGAAGTTGCCTTTGCAGGTGGAGCTGTAATGGGTCTAGGTGTTGTAGGTTTGGGTGTTTTAGGATTAAGCGGTTTATTTTGGGCTTATCAGATGATGTGGCCTGGTGCTGAGAACCTAAGTTTAGTGTTAAATGTTCTTTCTGGATTCTCTCTAGGAGCATCTTCTATAGCATTGTTTGCTAGAGTTGGTGGCGGTATTTATACCAAGGCAGCTGATGTTGGTGCAGATTTAGTAGGTAAGGTTGAAGCAGGTATTCCTGAAGACCACCCTTTGAATCCTGCTACAATTGCTGATAATGTTGGTGATAATGTAGGTGATGTTGCAGGTATGGGTGCCGATTTATTTGAATCTTATGTTGGCTCTATTATAGGTACTATGGTATTGGGTGCTTTTATTATTACACCTGATTTTGCAGGTTTGGGCGCAGTATACCTGCCGTTAGTTTTAGCCGCTGTTGGTATTGTTATGTCTATAATAGGTACTTTTTTCGTAAAAGTTAAAGACGGGGGTAACCCTCAAACCGCTTTGAATATTGGTGAGTTTGGTTCGGCGCTTTTGATGGTTATCGCTTCTTATTTTATTATTACTGCTATGATCCCTGAATCAATAGATGGTTTACCTATGGGTGCCATGGGAATCTTTTATGCTACACTTGCTGGTCTTGTTGCTGGTTTAGGTGTTGGTAAGATTACAGAATACTATACAGGTACAGGTACAAAACCTGTCAACTCTATTGTAGCCCAGTCCGAAACCGGTGCAGCAACAAATATTATTGCTGGTTTAGGTGTGGGTATGATGTCTACAGCTATTCCAATTTTGTTAATTGCAGCCGCAATTATTATCTCGCACATGTGTGCAGGTTTATATGGTATTGCTATTGCTGCGGTAGGTATGTTAGCAAACACAGGTATTCAATTGGCTGTTGATGCATACGGACCAATATCTGATAACGCAGGTGGTATTGCTGAAATGGCAGAATTAGATCCTGAAGTACGCGAGCGTACTGATAAATTAGATGCAGTAGGTAATACTACTGCCGCAATTGGAAAAGGTTTTGCAATTGCTTCTGCTGCATTAACAGCTTTGGCCTTGTTTTCTGCTTTTATGAAAGTAGCAAATGTAACTTCTATTGATGTATCTCAACCTAAGATCATGGCAGGTTTGTTGGTAGGTGCAATGCTTCCTTTTGTATTCTCAGCACTTTCTATGAACGCAGTTGGTCGTGCTGCAATGGCAATGATTGAGGAAGTTCGTCGTCAGTTTAAAGATATCCCACAATTAAAAGCGGCACTCGAGGTGATGAGAGCTGTTGATTCTGATATGTCTAAGGCTACGCCAGAGCAGCGTGCTATTTTTGATGCAGCTGACGGATATGCAGAATATGATAAGTGTGTCGATATTTCAACGAAGGCCTCCATTAGAGAAATGGTATTACCAGGTTTATTGGCTATTGTGGTTCCAGTTGCTGTTGGTTTTATAGGTGGAGCTGAAATGCTTGGTGGTTTATTGGCAGGTGTTACTTCTGCTGGGGTATTGATGGCAATCTTTCAATCAAACGCAGGTGGTGCTTGGGATAACGCTAAAAAGATGATTGAATCTGATGGTCGTAAAGGCTCTGATGCACACAAGGCTGCTGTTGTTGGTGATACAGTTGGAGATCCATTCAAAGATACTTCAGGTCCTTCATTAAACATCTTATTGAAGTTGATGTCGGTAGTTGCTTTGGTAATTGCACCAAGTATTGCAATGACTGCTAGCGGAGTTGCTAATTATGTTGGTGATAGTGAAAAAGAAACTGTTCAGATTACCATGAATGTAGAAAGTGCTGATATGGCTCAAGCTACTATCTTGACTACTACAAGGGTTAATGGAAAAGAAGTTACAGAAAAGAAAGTTTTAAAAGGATCTGAAGCTGAAGTAAAAGCTGAGTTAGAGACTTTAGAAAACGCTTCGGTAAAAATAAGTGGTGATAAAACCGAAATTACAGTAGAAAAGAAAGTGAATAAAGAATAATTCTTTTTTCTTAATATATTAAAAAACCATCAGCTTGCTGATGGTTTTTTGTTTCAGTTCTAGTTACTAGCTTTTGTCTTTAAAACGATCGTTGCATTTTTCTTGCTAATTTCTTTATTTGGAAGATTCCCTAAATCATAACCCTTATTGTCTTGTAAAGATTTCCATTCTAAAGCAACATAAATAAGTGCTAGTATGGCGAGCAAGGCTAAAACGAAGTAAAAACCTCTTTTTATATTCAGATCTTTGTTTGGATTTTTTTTAGGCCTCATATGTAAATTTTTAGCATATTTAAAAACCATCCCTCAGATTGCAGGATGGTTTTTAAACTTCAAAAATTGTACCGATTAGTTCAGCTTGAAGGTAATTGGAAGATTAAATGGAACTCGAACCGGAGTTCCTCTTTGCTTACCAGGCGTCATTTTAGGTAACTTATCCACTATTCTGGTGGCCTCAGCTGTTAAGTTTACATCAGGACCGCGTAATTGAAGATTAGCGATGCTGCCATCTTTTTGAATGACAAATCTGACATAAACCTTCCCTTGAATATTCATTTCTTGTGCAATTTCTGGATAGCGAAAGTTTTTACGAATGTGCTTGCTCATCTTCTCATTGAAACAAGCTCTCTTATCCTCTTTTTTTTCGCATCCTGGGAATATAGGAACTTGTTCAACACGAATAAAATCAACATCAATATCTTCATCTTTTGGAGCAAAATTGATATCCTTAACTTTTGCAATTTCAGTATCAGGGTTCGGATCAATTAGTTCAATAGGCGTTTCGGGAAGCTCTGTTTCATCTACAACGATTTCAATGATCGGAGGCGTAATTATCGGTTTAGGTTTTGGCGGCTCTGGTAGCGTAATGACAATTGGGTCTTCCATAATATTCTCCTCTTCAAGTATAGCAATGGAGCACAATGGAGCATCGTTACTAAAGGTTTTCCATTCTAAGGAAACATAGGTCAAAGCCAATACCAAGAGCATTCCTAAAGCAAAGAATATTCCGCTTCCTTTGTTTACATCTTTTTTTGAATTCTTTTTTGCTTTCATAATTTTTGGTTTTATCGGCTATCGTAATCTTAGTTTAATTTATAAGTGATAGGAATACTGAACGGAACTCGTACTGCATTCCCTCGTTGCTTTCCAGGAGTCATTTTAGGAAGCTTGCTGATAATACGTTTTGCGTCGTTTTCTAAATTTTTATTCGGCCCCCTCATTCTGATATTACCAATGCTACCATCTTTTTGTATTTCGAACATAACGCTAACTCTACCTTGAATACCCATTTCTTGCTCTAGTTCAGGGTATCGAAAATTCTTTACGATATGTTTTCTCATCATTTTGTTAAAACAAACTCTCTTGTCTTTTTCTTTTTCGCATCCAGGAAAAACGGGTACATCCTCAATCACTGAGAATGGAACAGGAACATCTTCAAACTCTTCTGCAAATACTACATCTTCAACTTCTATAACTTGAGCTTCCTCGTCACTTTCTGTTGATTCTATGACACTTTCTTCAATAGGATCTTCATCATCAACAACTTCAATTTTATCTGGTGCGGCAGGTGGTGGTGGCGGAGGTGGTGGCGTCTCTAATTGAAAAATGGGAGCTTCTTCTTCTATGGATTGGTCTATGTCTTGACTAATATCATATAATTTATTGCCATAAAAGGTTTTCCATTCTAAGGCAATATATGTACATGCCATGACTAGGGCCAGCCCTGCAACAAAGTACAAGCTGCTGTTTCGTGTTAAATCTTTCGTTGGATTCTTTTTTGCTTTCATCTTTTTAAGGTTTTAGTCCGTCGTTAGACAAACATGGTTTAATATTTACTCTGAACTCATTTTAGGCTTAATATGAATATATCAGCATCCGGAATTGAGATAGCTGGTCTATTGGTTTCCATAAATCTAGTTGCTGTCGCGGACCTAAAAAACCATGAATGAGGCAAACGGGCTTGGTAATGAGTGAAGTGAATGTTTGAATGAGGCTGTAATTTTAAGCAGGTTGTAATTCGATTAAAAATGATGTTAAACGCTCGGTATCAAAACCAGTTTTGAAAGAAGATGATTACTTTTGAATTTATGGGATGGTTTGGTAAAAAGGACAAATTACAATTGATTGCCTTTCAAGCCTATGGCACAAAATCTCATTTCTATGCCAGAGGTCGTGCCTTAGAAGATGAAGATATTGATCTGTCTGAAAAAGGATTCTTCAATTTGATAACCAATACTTGGAAGCGTTTTGAAACCGATGAAATTAAAAACACTCCGATTAGAATATCTTTACCCGATGACCGTAGCCTTAAGGGAGCAACCGACAAAAACGGGTATTATTTGTTCGATGAATCGATCGCGGGTTTACAAAAATTGTCTAACGATGAAGGTTGGTTGAATTATGAAATTTCGTTTGCTGATTCCACTTTACGAAGAGAGATTTTAAAACAGAATCGTTTTCCTGGCGAGCTTTTGATTCCGTCTAGTTCTGCAAAGTTTGGTGTAATAAGTGATATAGATGATACCATTTTGCATACTGGTGTGGTTTCGTCGCTTAAATGGCGTGTAATTTTTAATACTTTTTTTAAAAATGTAGATAAGCGAATGCCGCTTGAGGGTGCCGCTGATTTTTATCATTTGCTGCATCGCGGTGCTTCAGGTAAAGAAGCAAATCCTATATTTTATGTGAGCCATAGCCCATGGAATTTGTATCGGTATTTAGAATTGTTCCTTACCAAGAATAACTTTCCTAAGGGACCAATTTTGCTGCGAAGTTTTTCGGATTTTAAAAGCTTTAAAAATCGAAAAGAAAAACCGCAGAAGCAAAAAGAAATATTGAATATCCTAAAAACATATCCTGAACTTCGATTTATTTTAATTGGTGATAGTGGAGAACACGATGCAGATATTTATATGGAGATAGCCGAACAATATCCGGATCAAATTGCAGCGATATATTTAAGAAGTGTCAAGCATAAACGAAAAATGCTTCGGGTCAAAGGCTTAGTTGATAATTTTAAGATCACTCCCGTTTTATTGGTAAAAAAAAGCGAAGATGCTATTGATCATGCAAAAGCAGCAGGTTTTATTTGAGAAATGCTAACGATGATTCTGCCTCAATCTCGTAGGCTGCTTTTTCTTTTTCAAAAATGCGAGCGGTTAAATCTTTTCCTTTCAAGGTTATGTCCTTATTTTCTATCCGAATCCAACTGCCTTCTCGAAGTCCAACAACCGGTATGGTATTAAACTGATGGAATTCTTTGATACGAGTCTCTCGAGTCTCACCCTTGTGCGTTGATGTAGGGTCGGGGTCTAAATAATGTGGATTAATATTAAACGGAATGATGCTTAGCGTATCAAAGCTAGGCGGATAAACGATAGGCATATCGTTTGAGGTTTGAATACTTGGTCCGGCAATATTGCTTCCTGCGCTTGTACCTAAATAAGGTGTTCCGATTTGAATGGCTTCTTGCAAAAACGGTAGTATAGCTTGTTTATATAGTTCTGATACAAGTACAAATGAATTTCCGCCACCGGTAAAAATACCTTTTGAGTCTTGAATCGCTTTTATAGGGTTTTCAAAAGTGTGAATTCCGCGAAGTTCTTTTCCTAATTTTTTAAATCCTTTTTGTGCAATGGCTTCATATTGATTATGTGAAATGCCGCTGGGTCTAGCATAGGGTATAAAAAGTATTTCCTCGGTGTTTCTAAAAAGAGCAGCAAGCGGATCGAAAAGATATTCAAGATAAGTTTCGCCATAAAGGGTTGAAGTGCTGGCGAGAATACAGTTGATCATTTTAAAATAATCCGTTGATTTCTGCGTCAATTTTATTGATAATCAGTCCTAAATCTTCAGGTTGATCTACAAAATCTAAATCGTCAACATCAATAATTAAAAGCTTTCCTTTTTCGTAATCATGAGCCCAAGCTTCATACCGTTCGTTCAATCGACTTAAATAGTCAATTGAAATCGTGTTTTCATATTCACGCCCTCTTTTGTGTATCTGCTTTACTAAATTCGGAATAGAGCTGCGTAAGTAAATCAACAAATCAGGCGGTTGCACTAAACTTTCCATCAATTCAAATAAACTTGAATAGTTGGTGAAATCGCGATTTGTCATAAGACCCATCGCATGCAGGTTAGGTGCAAAAATGTATGCATCTTCGTAAATAGTACGGTCTTGAATAATGCTTTTACCAGATTCACGTATTTTAAGAATCTGTCGGTACCTATGGTTTAGAAAATAAATCTGTAGATTAAAACTCCAACGCTCCATCTGCGTATAAAAATCATCTAAGTACGGATTGTCGACAACATCTTCAAAATGAGCTTCCCATTTATAATGCTTTGAAAGTAATTTGGTTAAGGTGGTTTTTCCTGCTCCGATGTTTCCTGCAACTGCAATATGCATATTAAAAATCTGAATTATGGTTAGCTACTCTTGTTTGTGGAGAACGGCTGACAATATACAAAGTATATCGAGCTTTCGAAAAAATAGTTGATGAAATACGAAGAATTATAGCGATGGAAAATTTAAGATATAAAAATCAGCAAATTAGCTTGTAACCATAACCTCGAACGTTTAGAATTTGAACATTTTCATCTTGTTTTAATTTCTTACGAAGTTTACTGATAAAAACATCCATACTTCGGGCATTAAAAAAATCGTCATTACCCCATATCTTATTAAGAATCCATGATCTATCTAATATTTCATTTCGCTTTTCTGATAAATGAAAGAGTAGTTCCGCTTCTCTGTGAGTTAGTTGGGTCTCTTTAGTTTTGTAGACTAATTTTTGTTTGGTGTAATTGAACGAATAGGCTCCAATAGAAAGATCATCTTGTGATTGCTTTATTGTATTTCTATGGAGTAGAGATTGAATTCGAACAATGAGCTCTTCCATACTAAATGGTTTTTTTAGATAGTCGTTTCCACCGTGTTCAAAACCCTCGATCACATCTTTTGTTTGTGATTTGGCCGTAAGAAATATAATAGGAATGTGCTTGTTGTGAGATCTAATTTCTTTGGCAACGGTTAGACCATCCTTTTTAGGCATCATGATATCTAAAACTAACAAATCTGGTTGTTCAGAATTGAATTTACTTAAAGCAATTTCGCCATCAGGGCATAGAACAACTTCGAAATTGCGCGTTTCTAAGCTCTCTTTGATAATGGTTGCCAATGAGATTTCATCTTCAGCAATTAAGATTTTAGAGGTAATGCTCATAGGGTTATTCTAAATTCGTTACTATTTGAAGTAGAAATTAAATCCAATTTTCCATCATGTTTTGAAATGATGTTTTTACTATAATAAAGGCCAATTCCAAAACCTTTTACATTATGTTGATTACCAGAAGGTATTCTGTAAAATTTATTAAAAATTTTTTTCTTTTGAGCTACAGGTATTCCAGGTCCATCATCTATTACCGATATAATAATACAATCCCCATTCTTATTTAAGTTTATTTTTATGTCGTCACCGCCATATTTGGCTGCATTATCTAGTAGATTAGCAACAGCATTTTCAAAGTGAAATACGTCTAGATGATGGTACTCTGAGGTTAATGATGTATGGTATATAAGGTTTTTATTTGGGTAATTAACTTTTGAAGAACTAACAATATTGTCCAGAATTAGAACCACATCAACACTATCTTTTTTCAATTCAAGACTTTCACTATTAATAGCCGCTGTTTCTAATAATTTTTCAACCATCGTATTTAAACGATGCAATTGGTCTTTAGAAATTTGTAGATATTTTTTGGTTTTTTCTTGATGATTTTCAGAATTGAAGTCTGTAATTCCTTCAATAGCTGCAAATGCGGTTGCTATCGGTGTTTTAAATTCGTGGGTAATATTGCTGATAAGGTCATTTTTAATTTCTGAGAGTTGTTTTTGTTTTTTTATAATCCTCATTAAATAGAGTAGGCTAAAGATGATAGCTAAGGCCAATGCCAATGAAACAAGAATACCTATTAAACCCCTTTTGAATATAGAGCTTATCGGATTACTAAAACTTAGTTTTAAAGATTCTCCAACTGGAATTAATTCTGATGAAGAAAGTGTTCCTAGTATTTCTTTAGTCTTTAGATTGTCTCCGTATTCCGCGAAAATCGAGTCTTTTTTGTAATGCTCAATTCGAAATGAAGTTTTGATGTTTTTTTGAGTTAATGAATTTTGAAAAGGTTTTGCTATTGCTAAAAGATCAATTGAATCTTGGTGAACGGTAAGTGTAAATGAATTTTTAAACTCTTTCATTTCTGCTCGGTCCTCTCTAGTGGGTACTCCTTGAATTAATTTAATTTTTGCACTATCAAGGAGTTTTTTGTTACTAGAAAAATCAGGCAATTCTGTGCTTGAGGAATCCATTAAATCCAGTTTTTCGCCAATTTGTGTAAAATCTAAAACTCTATCTAAGGAAGTATCTGAGTCACTTTCAAGATCGATAAACGAGACGGTTCTCTTTTTGTTTGCTTCTGTGTAGTAGTCTTCAATAGCATCTTCAAAACTGTTCTGCACTTCATTAAAAAGCACTTGTTTGTTAGTTTGGTAGTTTTCATAATTCCAAAAAAGCTGAATACCAATGGTAATTAAAATGGTAATACTAATTAATGCAATAATAGAATTGATCTTCTTTTGATTCATAGTTTAAAAGTAATCACTAAAAATGTAAGATATTAAAAACCTTAACACTCGTTAACGTTGTTTAACTAATGTCACCTTGTCAAAGCGCTATGTTTGTATTGAACAAATAATTAAAAACATATATTATGAAATTATTAAAAGCTTTATTATTTATCGTTTTATTGCAAACTTCAGTTTTTTTAGTAGGTCAAGAAGAACAAAAGGAAGTAAATGTTACGGTCTCAGAAATCATTATTACAACAGATACATTTGAGGAATTTGAAACTATGGACTGGGAAGACCTTTTTACTGTTTTTGAAGACAATGCTGCCAAAGATTCGATAAGAGTAGGGATAAGGTTCAAAGATTTGAATTTGTACAAAAAAGATGGAGATAGTGTTCTTGTAAATGCATTGCAAGTCATGGTTGCAGGTATTTCTGAAAACAAAGACGAGTTAAAAAAACAGATTCAAGAGAATACAAGTACGATAATGAAGGCCCTAAGAAAAATAAAAAAGTAGATTGTTTTTTTTTGCTGTAACCTTCCATTATTTTGAATTATGGAGGGTTTTTATTTTAAACATAAATCATATAATTAAATCCTACAAAATACACCCCTACAACAAAACTATTTTCATACTTTTGTTGTTCAAAATAAGAGGAAGAATTTGACTGATTGCAACCTCGCTCTGAACTAGTTTCAGAGCCTAACTCTAAACTTGAGTTAGATGCTGAAATAATTCAGTATATAAATGCTAAAGCAGTTGATAATTGAGTAAAATCATTATTACACTTCTCTAGGCAACCATGTCGAATTCACTTTTTCTTACTAAACAAAAATTAATATGTCGTATTTATTTACTTCAGAGTCCGTTAGTGAAGGGCACCCTGATAAAGTTGCAGATCAAATTAGTGATGCCTTATTAGATAATTTTTTAGCTTTTGATTCAGAAAGTAAAGTTGCTTGTGAAACATTAGTTACTACCGGTCAGGTTGTTCTAGCGGGAGAAGTGAAAAGTAATACCTATCTCGATGTTCAAAATATTGCAAGAGATGTTATCAATGCTATAGGATACACCAAAGGGGAATATCAATTTAGTGGTGATTCTTGCGGTGTAATTTCTTTAATTCACGAGCAGTCACAAGACATTAATCAAGGTGTTGATAGAGGCTCAAAAGAAGAGCAGGGTGCAGGCGATCAAGGTATGATGTTCGGCTATGCTACCAAAGAGACTGAAAATTATATGCCTTTGGCTTTAGATATTTCACATAAAATTTTAGAAGTATTAGCTGAATTAAGAAGAGAGCTAAAAGAAATAGATTATTTGCGACCTGATGCTAAATCACAGGTAACCATCGAATATTCTGATGATAATGTACCGCAACGAATAGATACGATTGTTGTGTCGACACAACATGATGCTTTTGATGCAGATGATGAAAAAATGTTGGCTAAGATAAAGTCTGATATTGTTTCTATTTTGATACCAAGAGTGAAAGCACAGTTGTCAGCTAATATTCAAGAATTGTTTGACGATCAAATTACCTACCATATTAATCCAACTGGTAAATTCGTTATTGGTGGACCACATGGTGATACTGGCTTAACGGGTAGAAAAATTATTGTAGATACCTACGGAGGAAAAGGAGCACATGGTGGTGGTGCTTTTAGTGGTAAAGACCCAAGTAAGGTAGATCGAAGTGCGGCTTATGCAGCGCGTCATGCTGCTAAAAATTTAGTTGCTGCTGGCGTCTCTGATGAAATTTTGGTTCAGGTGAGTTATGCAATTGGTGTAGTAGAGCCGACTTCAATTTTTGTAGATACCTACGGTACCTCCAATGTAGCCTTGAGTGATGGTGCGATTGCAGAAAAAGTGGCAGCTTTGTTTGATATGCGTCCATTTGCGATTGAAGAACGTTTAAAATTAAGAAACCCAATTTATTTAGAAACTGCAGCTTATGGTCATATGGGTAAAACACCTCAAACCGTTACCAAAGTTTTTGAATCACCTTATAATGGTCGCATAGAAAAGGAAGTAGAACTTTTCACCTGGGAGAAATTAGATATGGTTGATGAAATTAAAAAAGCTTTTGAGCTTTAAAAAAGCATTCTATTTTAGAAATCAAAGAAGCCTGATAATTTGTTTATCAGGCTTTTTTCTTCTACTAACTTTTCTTTAGTAGTTTTAGGGTAAATAACGACCAACATGAAACACCTAAAAACCTTTTACTTCTTATTCACATTGATCTTCTTTATAGGATTTACCTCTTGTACCAAAAAAGAAAAACCTACTACCGAAGTTTCGGCAACCTATGTGGCTGATAATTATACCAAACAAGAGGTAGCTATCGAAATGCGTGATGGCGTCAAATTACACACAACGATTTATACCCCCAAAGACACCTCCAAAGAATATCCGATACTGATGCAACGAACGCCCTACAGTTCGCAGCCTTACGGAGAAGGAAAGTTCAAAGAAAAAATCAGCCCCAATATTCACATGATGCAAGAAGGTTATATTGTGGTATATCAAGATGTTCGTGGGCGTTGGTTAAGCGAGGGGCATTATGAAAATATGCGCGCTTATATTCCGAATAAAACTTCAGACAACGATATTGATGAGAGTTCAGATACCTATGATAGTATTGAATGGTTGGTGAACAATGTGGAGCATAACAATGGTAAAGTGGGTATTTGGGGTATTTCCTATCCAGGGTTTTATTCGACGTATGCAACAGTAGATGCGCATCCGGCATTGAAAGCAGCTTCTCCACAAGCGAGTATTGGCGATTTCTTTTTTGATGATTTTCATCATAATGGCGCTTATTTGCTAAGCTATTTTAGAGCTACTTCGCTTTTTGGTACGCCACGACCTAATGGCGATATGCCCATTGACACCGCTTGGTATAAACTACCTGAATTAGAATCTGAAGATCAATATCAGTTCTTTTTAGATAAAGGTCCGCTTAAAAATTTGAACTCTTATTTTGAATATGATTTAAAGGATGAAGTTTCTATAGCGCCTGATAATGAAACTGATGATTATTTCTGGAATGAACTCAAAGAGCACCCCAATTATGATGAACTCTGGCAAAGCAAAGGCTTGATTCAGCATTTGAAAAATGTGAAGTCGCATGTGGCGACCATGGTGGTAGGTGGTTGGTTTGATGCCGAAGATTTATACGGACCTTTAGAAACCTATAAAAACATCGAAAAATATAACGAAGGAAATTATAATACCATGGTTTTTGGCCCTTGGGATCACGGCAGATGGGCGAGAAGAAATGGTAGAACCGTAGTCGGTAATTATTATTTTGGGGATGGAATTTCAGAGTTTTTTCAGGAGAATATTGAAACTAAATTTTTCAATCACTTTTTAAAAGGAAGTGGTGATCAAAATAGTGGTTTGCCAGAAGCCTATGTCTTTGATTCAGGTCGAAAAGAATGGAAACAATACGATTCTTGGCCACCCAAAGGAGTGGTAAAAAAGGAGATGTTTCTCTCTGAAAATCAAGAGTTAACAGCTGAAGTGAAAAGTGCGGCAAGTGTGGAATTTGTAAGTAACATCAAAAAACCAGTACCCTATTCTGAAGATATTAAATCTGTTTTTACGCCTCGAAAATATATGACCGATGATCAGCGATTTGCGGCACGTCGTTCTGATGTTTTGGTATTTGAAACCGATGTTTTAGAGGAAGATTTAACCCTTGCGGGCGATATTCTGGCCAAGCTAAAAGTAGCTACTACAGGTGATGCTGCCGATTGGATTGTAAAAGTGATTGATGTACACCCAGCAGAAGTAGAAACCAATGAAGAAATGCAAGGACATCTAAAAATGAGTAATTATCATTTGATGGTGCGGAGCGAAGTATTAAGAGGTCGGTTTAGAAATAGTTTTGAAAATCCAGAACCTTTTGTGCCGAATCAGAAAACCGAAGTGAATATCAAACTGCAAGATGTTTTTCACACCATTCAAAAGGGTCATAAATTGCAGATTCAGGTGCAAAGTACTTGGTTTCCGTTAATTGATCTAAACCCTCAGACCTATGTCGAGAATATCTTCAAAGCCGATGAAGCAGATTTTAAAACGCAAACCCATACCGTTTTTACAGATTCTAGTTTAGAGTTTATGGTGTTGGAGTAGTTAAAGGTTTAGCTAAGAACAGTATGGGAGCACGGTGGCATTTACTTTCCTTTAAACAACCAGCGAAATATTTTGGTTTCTTATTGTACAGATCAAAATCTAGAAAATTTTGTGGTCTTCATAAAAATAAAACAACCTTTCGATTTAGCCAGAAGGTTGTATTGTTTAAAAGTTTTGTTATTTCTAGTTAATTTAAAAATAAAGCATAGCCGTTAAACCTTTGGCATAAAGTTTAGTCATATTTTAAATTATATAAATATGATTAATAAAAATTTGGTTTTGATATTTTCTTTAATACTATTTTCAAGTTGTAGCAACAATTCTGATGAGCAATTTAACGAGGACGAAGGTACTATTGAGGTGACTAATAACGAGGATAATGTCGAAACTGCTCAAACACTTTATCAAGCTGAAGGATATGTAAAAATAGAGAATGGTTTTGGAGGGCTTGTTGCCGATTTAGATTCTGGCGATAGGTTTGCCAGAGATCATGATGCAATTGGAGACGTTAACGGGGATGGAGTTATCGATTTTGTAATTGGTGCTCGATCAGATGATGATGGCGATGTCGATGCTGGGGCAGCGTATATTTTATTTATGAGTAATGATGGTACTGTAGCGTTCAATCAAAAAATATCAATGCTAGAAGGAGGATTTAACGAAACATTAAATGCAGGAAATTTCTTTGGTTATGGTGTTGCGGGTATCGGCGATTATAACGAAGATGGCATCCCTGACATTGCTGTTTCTTCCCCTGTACCTCCAAACAATTCTTTATATATTATTCATCTAAATATAGATGGCACGGTAAAAGATTTTGTCAAAAATGAAAATATAATAGCGCAAGGGCTATCAGCAATAGGCGATATTAACAATGATGGTCGTATAGATCTTGTGGCCTGTAACCCAGGTTCAGATGATGGAGGAAGGTCACGCGGAGCTATCGAAATATTGTTTTTAAATGACGCGTCTCAGGTAATGTATAACAATACCATAACCATTAGTTCAACACAAGGTAATTTCGGTGCTGGGCTAGAAGACGGTGATCAGTTTGGTGGAAGAGAAGTTGCTATGCTTGGAGATATTGATAGCGACGGAACAAAAGAACTAGCGGTAGGTGCATTTATGTCAGATGGTGGTAAAGGTGCTATTTGGATACTTTCATTAGATTCCACAACCTATAACGTAGTGTCTAAAGTCAAAATTAGCGAAAATTTGAATGGCTTTACAGAAATACTTGATTTAGAAACTAACCCTAATGGTTCTATTGGTGCACAGTTTGGTCATGCCATGTGTGCGTCCGAAGATATAGATGGCGACGGAATAATAGATTTGGTTACAGGCGCAAACCAACAAAGGGAAGGTATGGGCTATATATTGTATTTAAATGCGGACAAAACCGTAAGAGCATACGACAAAATTAGCGCTACTACCGGTGGTTTTGATTTAGCTCTAGGTAATGAAGATCGATTTGCACGTTCGATCTCATTCGGTGGTGATTTAAAAGGTGATGGTTCTTTTGCGATAAATTTTGGAGGTGGAGTTGGTTTAGGAGGAACAGGATCACTTTACACACTTTTCATAAGGCCCAATTAAGCTTTATGATATTTAGTATCACATCTTATAGCAAGTGGCTAGGTCTATTATAACTTATAATCATTCAGATGCTGGTGAACCCTGAAAATAGGTGTATCACATATAGGAGTGCGAGCAAGTTATATTAAAACAAAAAAAGGTGGTTTAAAGCAAAAAAGAAAATATTAATTAACTTTAGAGAACTGGACTAAGGCTTTTCATAGGAGGTTTTGTTGTACCACGTTTTATTTGCGTTTCTGTTTTACCAATTCGATGAATTTAATCAGTTCATTAACCTTTATGTTTACCTCGACATCATCGACTTCGTCTGGTTTATGTACTAATGTATTTCTAAACTCAGTTATACTTCTTAATATGAACTCTTCATTATTGGTTAAATTGAATAGTTCTTTGAAGTTCTTTTTGCTAAAAATTTTTGGTCCTTGATTTACAACGAGTTTATTAAAATCTGCCCAAACTAATAAGAAATCGTCAATGCCATATTTTTTGCCTTCAATTTCAACTTTTTCGCCAAATAAATTTTCAAAAAGTATTTTTGCTATACTCGAATAGGCAATTACTTTTTCCTTTTCAACCGTAATTCCATTCCCGTCATGATATAGTTGATTCCTAATTCTGTGATACCATTCTATCTCCCCTAATTCAATCCCTACAAGTTTGTCTTTAGCAAACCTGTCCATTGTATCAATTAAACTTGGAAAGTTTTTAGAGGCTTCGTCATATATTTTTCGAGTGACACCTTCAAGATTCGTAATCCGTTTTGGCAAGCCTAAATAGGTTTTCATCATTAATTCAACAGAATTATCAATGGCAATCATACCCATTCGATAATCAAAGTCCGTTTCCAGAGATAGATGTTCAAGACCATGCCTTAACAGCTCTTTTGGTCCCGATTTCCATGGTTCGTTTTTCATTCTGATAAATGTGGTACAACAAGCGTATATAAACACAAGTTACTATATTCCCTTATATTTCATGATATAGTTACTAGTATGCTTTTATTTTTGGTCAGTCTGAAGCAAGGTTTCATAATATATCCTAGTAAAATCATAGGTTTTTGTGAAATTTTTCAAAATCATTAGGTTTTTACATCTTTCTGACTTTAATTTGTGCTTTCAAAGTTCAAACACGTATTGAATAGTTATCAAGAAAGGTGGAGGGATTAGACCCTTTGAAACCTTAGCAACCCTTTGGTCAATGCAAAGAAGGTGCTAAATTCTATCAGCCAGCTGGCTGACAGATAACGCAAAACAGATTGTTCAGACAATCTATTCGCTTTCTTATAACTCTTTGATTTAACCTTGCCGCAGTCTGTGGTCAAGGGTTTGGCTTTTTATTAGTCCATTTTTTGTCATTCCCGTGTAGGCGGGAATCTATTAAAAACCAGTATTCTTTAAAAAAGAAAAGGGTACATAAAACAAAAATTATGAGTACACAAAAATTAGCAACAAATGCATTACATGCAGGTCACGATCCGGCACAAACAGGTGGTACAAGAGCGGTGCCTATTTATCAAACAACATCATACGTTTTTAATGATACCGATCATGCAGCCAACCTATTCTCTTTAGCAGAATTAGGGTTTATCTACACCCGATTAAATAATCCTACCAATCAAATATTACAAGACCGATTAGCAGCAGTTGAAGGTGGAGTAGGTGCTGTAGTTTTTGCTTCTGGTACTGCTGCCATTTCAACAGGGTTATTAACCTTATTAAAAGCAGGTGATCATATTGTTGCTTCAAGTAGTTTGTATGGCGGCACTTTTAATTTACTAAATGTAACGCTGCCTAGATTGGGTATTACAACAACCTTCGTTGATGCTTCAAAACCTGAAACTTTTGGTGATGCGGTACAAGAAAATACAAGAGCCTTTTTTGTAGAATCTTTAGGAAATCCGAAACTTGATGTTTTAGATTTAAAGGCAATTTCAAAAGAAGCAAAAGCAGCGAAAGTTCCTTTTATTGTTGATAATACGGTGGCTACGCCAGCTTTGTTGAATCCGATTGAGCATGGGGCTAATTTGGTCATTCATTCGTTGACAAAATACATCGGCGGACAAGGAAATTCGCTAGGTGGAGCCATTATTGATGCTGGTACGTTTGATTGGACGAATGGTAAATTCCCTGAATTCACCGAACCTTCTGCGGGTTATCACGGTTTAGTGTATAGCGAAGCTTTAGGTGCAGCAGCATTTACCTTTAAGTTAATTTTAGAAGGATTGCGTGATTTCGGTGGAGCTTTGAGTCCGACAAATGCCTTTAATATTATTCAAGGTTTAGAAACACTTCCGGTAAGAATTAAGCAACACAGCGCAAATGCCCTAGAACTAGCAACTTGGTTAGAAGGTAGAGAAGAAGTAGCATGGGTAAATTACCCAGGCTTAAAAAACAATGCCTACAATGATTTAGCGAAAGAATATTTACCAAAAGGACAAAGTGGCTTGGTTACTTTCGGAGTAAAAGGAGGTTTTGAAGCAGCAAAAAAACTAACTGATGCTACTACTGTATTTTCCTTGTTAGCAAATATTGGAGATACGAAATCACTTATCATTCACCCAGCTAGTACAACACACCAACAACTAACCATTGAGCAGCAAGACGCGGCAGGTGTAGGTCAAGATTTAATTCGTCTTTCAGTTGGTTTAGAAGATATCGAAGATTTAAAAGCTGATTTAGAAACTGCTTTTGCAGCTATCGACAAGTCGGTATTGGCTTAAGTATAGAGACAAGAGAAAAATAGAAATTTCATGGGGCTCCTCCCCTCAGACGAGGGGAGGTGGTTTTCCACTTTAGTGTGGAAAAGCGGAGGGGTCTGAAAGCCCACGCCTTAGAAATTTACGCTTTCAACAGATTTGCATAACCAAAAACCGGTTTAACGAAACCCATGCTCCACCACTTAAAAATAAAAAATTATAAAACCATAAGTGGATTAACTCAAGATATAGAGTTGTCCTACCAAACCTTTGGTAAAAAACTGCATTCAGCCCCGATTGTATTAGTAAATCATGCCTTAACCGGAAACTCAAACGTAACCGGAAAAGAAGGTTGGTGGTCTGCATTAATAGGCAAACGTAAATGCATTGATACCCAAAAGTATAGCATACTTGCTTTTAATATTCCGGGTAACGGGCACGATAAATTTGTAATTGATAATTATAAAGATTTTGTAGCGGGTGATATTGCGCATATTTTTTTGGAGGGTTTAAAACAGTTAGAAATCGACCGTCTTTTTGCCATAATCGGCGGATCATTGGGCGGGGGAATTGCTTGGGAAATGGCGGCCTTAAATCCTAAGTTAACAGAGCATTTAATTCCTGTAGCTTCTGATTGGAAATCTACCGATTGGTTAATTGCCAATTGTCAGATTCAAGAACAGTTTTTGGTGAATTCTAAGCAACCAGTTCATGATGCTCGCATGCATGCAATGCTTTGTTATCGCACTCCCGAGTCCTTTAAAGAACGTTTTAAAAGAAGCACAAATAAAGAACTTCAGGTTTTTAATGTAGAAAGCTGGTTGATGCATCATGGTGATAAATTGCAAGAACGATTTCAATTATCAGCCTATAAATTAATGAATCAATTATTAAAAACCATTGATGTAGCGCGCGATGGAGATCAGAAATTTATTAATCTTCAAAATAGTGCTACGAGCATTCACATTGTTGGCGTAGATTCTGATTTGTTTTTTACAGCAAAAGAAAATAAAGATACCTTTAAGCAATTGGCTCAAGCGAATAGCAATGTTACCTACGGCGAAATACAATCGCTGCATGGTCACGATGCGTTTTTGATTGAGTTTAAACAATTGCAAAAATTACTTAATGGAATTTTTAACGAGAATGGAACATCAAAAAAAATAAAAATTCTAAAGTTTGGCGGAAAATCCTTGAGTAATGGTGAAGGCATCGGTAGAGTATTGGAAACCATAGTTTCAAAAGTTGAAGCCAAAGAAAATATTGCTGTGGTGTTATCTGCAAGAGGCAAGGCCACGAATCAACTAGAAGCCATGCTTGAGAAAGCTGCCGAAGGTAAAAATTATATTAAAGATTTTGAAGCCTTTGAAGCCTATCAGAAACATACTTTTACCAATGTAAATTTATCTGAAGAATTTAAAGGCTTAGCCAAACGCTTTCAAGGCGTAGCGCTTTTAGGAGATTACAGCCCTAAAATAAAAGATGAGGTTTTAGCATTTGGCGAATTTATTTCAGCAAAATTAGTCACCAAACTGTTAATAGGTAAGGGAGTAAAAGCTCAATTTGTAGATTCTAGGACAGTACTAAAAACCGATAGCACTTTTGGTGATGCAAAGCTTGTAGAAGACCGCTCTAAAGAGAATGTTTTGCGTAAATTTTCTGAATTTACTGCAGATGTAGTACCCGTCATTACGGGTTTTATAGCATCCAATGAAAGCGGTGAAACAACCACTTTAGGCCGTAACGGTAGTAATTATTCTGCAGCTTTAATTGCTAATTTTTTAGATGCTGCCGAATTACAAAATTTCACTCATGTGGACGGAATATTTACTGCAAATCCAGATTTTGTTTCGGAAGCGAAACGACTGTCGCATCTATCGTATGCTGAAGCCAATGAATTAGCCAATTTTGGGGCTACTATTCTTCATGCAAAAACCATTATTCCATTAATAGAAAAGAATATTCCATTACGTATATTGAATACGTTTAATGGTGATAGTGAAGGCACTTTAATAAGTGCAAAATCAAGTAAAGAAGGTATAAAATCACTTTCAGTTATTGAAGATGTTTCTTTAGTGAATTTAGAAGGTCGCGGGCTTTTAGGCAAAGTGGGTATTGATGCGCGAATTTTTAAAGCTTTAGAAGAAAGTAATATTAATGTAAGCATCATATCACAGGGTTCTTCGGAAAGAGGAATTGGACTTGTAGTCAATAAGAATAAAGCTCAAAAGGCCAAGCAGGCATTAGACAAAGAGTTTTCAAGTGATTTTAAATCTAAGGATATTAATATCATCACCGTAGTGGATAAGGTGTCTGTAATATCAATTATAGGCCAAGATTTAAGTACCTTTCATAAACCGTATAATGCGCTGATTAAAAATCAAATCGTACCGCTTTTGTTCAACAATACGGTTTCAGGTAAAAATGTGAGCTTGGTGGTGAACAAATCTGATCTAAATAAAGCATTGAATGTGATGCATGGTCAGATTTTCGGAATTAGCAAAAAAGTCAATTTAGCAATTTTCGGACATGGTACTGTTGGGGGTACCCTAGTAGATCAAATCTTACAATCCTCAAAAACCATAGCAAAGCGAAAGGGAATAGATTTAAAAATTTTTGCTGTTGCCAATTCAAGGAAAATTTTATTGAATAAAAACGGAATTCCTAAATCATGGAAAACCGCTATTGAATCTAAAGGAGTAGCATATAAGATTGAAGATGTTTTTGAATTTGCAAAAGAAAATCATTTAGAGAATCTAATCGTAGTTGATAACACAGCTAGTCAAGATTTTGTAGCGCATTACTTCGATTTTGTAGAAAATGGTTTTGATTTGGTTTCATCGAACAAGATAGCGAATACACTAGGCTTTGATTATTATCGGTTGTTGCGTGAAGAATTATTAAAAAATCAGAAGCAATACTTGTATGAAACCAATGTCGGTGCCGGTTTACCCTTAATTGATACGATTAAATTATTGCATCTTTCAGGTGAAAATATCACGAGAATTAAAGGTGTTTTTTCAGGTTCTTTGAGTTATATTTTTAATACGTTTTCAGAAATAAACGCTCCTTTTTCTCAAATTTTGAAAGATGCCATGCTTCAAGGTTTTACAGAGCCTGACCCCAGAGAAGATTTATCAGGTAATGATGTAGGTCGTAAGTTATTGATACTTGCCAGAGAACTAGAATTAAGTAATGAGTTTTCTGACATTAAAATTCAAAATCTAATTCCAGAACTTTTGCGAGAAGGAGAAGTTGATTACTTCTTGAAGAATTTAGACATGTTAGATGATAAATTCAACGAAATAAAAAAGAACCAAAAAGAGGGTAACGTGCTGCGCTATGTAGGCGATTTACATGGTAATTTGCAAAAAGAAAAAGGACTTTTAGATGTGAAACTAGTTTCAGTACCAAAAGAAAGTGCCTTAGGGCAAGTAAAAGGTTCGGATTCGATAATCGAAATATATACAGAGTCTTATGGAGAAAATCCTTTGGTAATTCAAGGAGCAGGAGCGGGGTCTGCCGTAACAGCAAGAGGGGTCTTTGGAGATATTCTGAGGATTGCAGAGAGGGGATAGGTTTAGATAAAAGAGACATGAGAGCAAAAATTTCTTTCTCTTTGACTCTTAAAGCGCAGCGGTCTTTTTTCTAGTCTAAGAGGTGAATAAATAGTTAAGGGTTTAAAAAGAATGAAAATATTGTGATAAAAACTAAGATTGAAAACCAATTCGAAACCAATGCCATACGAACACAATTCGAACGTTCGCAAAATTTAGAGCATTCTGTACCGATGTATTTGACTTCAAGTTTTGTATTTGAAGATGCTGAAGATATGCGTGCTTCATTTGCGGAGGAAAAAGAACGAAATATCTATTCAAGATATTCAAACCCAAATTCATCAGAGTTTATAGATAAAGTATGCCAAATGGAAGGAGCAGAAGCTGGCTTTGCATTTGCTTCAGGTATGGCAGCGGTATTCTCTACTTTTGCAGCATTGTTAGAAAGCGGTGATCATATTCTTTCTGCGCGAAGCATTTTTGGCTCTACCCATTCGCTGTTAAATAACTTTTTTCCGAAATGGAATATCTCGCATACCTATTTTAAGATTGATGAATTAGATGAAATTGAAAAACTGATTAGGCCAAAGACAAAAATCATTTATGCAGAGTCGCCAACGAATCCAGGAGTTGATATTCTAGATTTAGCAGCCTTGGGGAAGATCGCGAAAAAGCATGAGCTGATTTTGGTTATTGATAATTGTTTTGCTTCCCCATATCTGCAACAACCCGTAAAATTCGGCGCTGATTTGGTGATTCATTCCGGTACGAAATTAATGGATGGTCAAGGGCGAGTTTTAGCTGGAATTACGGTTGGTAGCAAAGTATTGATAGAAAAAATATATCGTTTTTCTAGAATTACCGGTCCTGCACTTTCTCCTTTTAATGCTTGGGTTATTTCTAAAAGTTTAGAAACTCTTGCAGTACGTGTTGATCGGCATTGCGAGAATGCCTTAAAACTAGCAGAATTTTTAGAAGGCCATGAAAATGTGAATTGGGTGAGATATCCTTTTTTAAAATCGCACCCGAAATATGAAATTGCCAAAAAGCAAATGAAAGCAGGGGGTTGTGTGGTCGCCTTTGAAGTTAAAGGTGGAATAGAAGCTGGTCAGAAATTTTTTGATGCTATAAAACTACTTTCTTTGTCAGCAAATCTAGGTGATTCAAGAAGTATTGTGACACATCCAGCATCAACAACGCATAGTAAACTGACTACTGAAGAAAGAGCCGAAACAGGCATTACCGATGGTATGGTGCGGGTTTCGGTAGGGTTAGAGCATATTGATGATATCATTGATGACATTGAACAAGCATTAACTTAATTTTTCAATATTAGAAATAAAGGGTTGGGCATAACGTCGTTGACCAGTAGCTTTATACATAGCATTTGCAAGTGCAGCAAAAATGGGAGGGAAGGTAGGCTCGCCCAAACCCGTTGGATCAATGTCGTTTTCAATAAAATGCACATCGATTTCTTTGGGGGCCTCGCTCATGCGAATCATACGGTAACTATCGAAATTAGTCTTTTCAGGTACGCCGTCTTTAAAAGTCAGTTCTCCGAATAGGGCATTACCGATGCCGTCTACAATTCCGCCTTCGGCCATGTTTTTAGCCCCATCGGGGTTGACCACAATTCCGCAATCCAAAACACAAGTTACTTTTTGAATCACGGGTGTATTACCTTCTAGGGTGACATCCAATACTTGGGCGGCATAGGAGTTATGACAGAAATAAGCAGCTACGCCACGGTGCACATTGGTCGCTGAAGCAGCCCAATTTGATTTTTCCTTTACCAATAGGAGTACGCCGGCATAGCGCGCCGCATCATAATCATTCTTTTCCCCAACCGGCTTGTTTTTTGCACGTTCCAAGAGTTCCAATCGAAAATCGATGGGGTCTTTGCCCATAGTCTCCGCCAGCTCATCTAAAAACGACTGTTCGGCACTGGCCATGAAATTAGAGCGCGGGGCCCGAAAAGAGCCAATAGTAATATTCGTGTTTATCGTCCAGCTTTCGGCTAGGTAGTTGTCCACAGTACCGGCCGGAAATCTATCCGCATACAAGGGACTTTCAGGAATTCCACCTGCGTTGATATGAATCGCGGTCAAGGTATTCTTCGAATCCAAAGCGGCTTTATAGGTGACTTGATAGCTTGGGCGATAAATACCGCCGGTCATATCATCCTCACGCGAGTAGACTAATTTCACCGGAGCCTGCATCTTTCGGGAAATCAGTGCCGCCTCAACGGCCCAATTCGCATACGAGCGTCGACCATATCCGCCACCGAGTCGAGTCATTTCAATATCAATTTGTTCTACAGGAATGCCTAAACGGTTTGCTAGCGTTTGTTCGGTCAGTTCTGCCTTTTGCAATGGGCCTGACAGTTGCGCACTGTTCTCTTTTACATCCGCGAAAAAGTTCATGGGTTCCATGCAATTATGGGCCAAAAATGGCGCGGAATAGGTGCGTTCAATCACCTTTGCCGCGTTTCGAAATGCTGCTTCCGGGTTACCATCTTTACGAACCACTTTTGCTTTTCCCGAGGCCATTTCCACCATTTTTTCCCGATGGGTTTCGGTGCTTTCCAGTCCCGCAGGAATGGTCAGGGTTTGCTGTGGTCCGCGATAGGGTTGTCTTTCTTCGGAATAGGTTTCAAAGGGTTCCCACTCAACCCTCAAGGCTTTTTTGGCCTGCATGACTTCCCAAGTAGAATTTCCCACTAGCGCTACCACTTCAAGAAAGGCGCAAGTGTCAAAATGTTGCCTTGTAAAATCAGCGTTCAATACTTTGATGGGAAAGACATCTTCAATGCCAGGCATTGCTTTGACCGCCGTTGCATCCATAGACTTAAACTGCAATCCAAAAGCAGGAGGATGTATAATCATTGCAGTCAACATGCCTTCTTTGTATGTGTCGATTCCGAACAAAGGTTTTCCGGTAACGATTTTTTGTCCGTCTACATTTTTCTGTGAAGTCCCGATGATATTAAAATCACTGATTTCTTTCAACACAACCTCTTCAGGAACAGGAATCGCCGCAGCAGCCGAAGCCATTTCACCATAAGAAGTAGATTTTTTGCTCGTCTCATGGTGAAGCATGCCAGCAGCGGTAGTAATTTCATCAACAGGAACTTCCCAAGCTTGAGCAGCCGTTTCTTTGAGCATCTGTCGGGCAGCCGCACCAGCCATTCGAAGACTTTCCCAACCTTGTCGTATTGCTTGACTACCCCCGATGAATTGTCGGTTATACAATTCGGTATTCAAAGGGGCTTGTTCAACGATAACAGCTGCCCAAGCAATATCCAATTCATCCGCAACAATCATCGGCATGGAAGTTTTTACACCCTGACCCCCTTCTGGGTTGGGTGACATGATGGTGACCAGACCATTGTCCCCAATTTTTAAATATCCGTTAAACTCAAACCATTCTTTGGGCAAAGCGGATATTTCCTCCGGGGTCATTTTGCACGAAGCCAACCAATTAAAACTTAGCACAAGTCCGCCACCTGCCAAAGCCGATGTTTTGATAAAAGAACGTCTTCCGATTTTGGTTTTTGTTGCTGACATGTGCTAGATTTTTTGAAAAAGTTTTGTCATGCTCTTGAGGTCAAGAGCTTCCATATCTATCAATTGTAAATACTTGACCATTTTTAAAGTAGCGGTCTTATACTTTTGAAAATGCGGCGTCTGTAAATGGGATTGATACGCATCCTTATCCGCATAGATTTCCAACAACCTAATTTGCAAGGGATTATCCTTTTGAACCATGGGATAAATACAAATCACCCCAGCTTCCAATCTAACCGATGCTTCGGACTCCTCTTGCAGTATGGCCTTGTATGCCTCAATATATTCTGGATGGATTTCTATCTCAGCCATCCGTATCATCATTTTGTCAATCACTGAATCCTGCTGGACTACTATTTCCGATTGCCCAAAAGAAAGATGTACAAGAGCCAATAAAAGGATTGCAACAATACCTTCGCGTTTCTTCATGAAGATTAGAAATTTTTGTTATCCAACAACTTGCTTTTCCTTTACAAAAGGCTGCTCATAATGTCGTTGCCCTGTAGCCTTATATAAGGCATTGGCGACCGCCCCAAAAATGGGAGGGAAAGGCGGTTCTCCCATGCCCGTAGGTTCAATTTCGTTTTGCACAAAATGTACATCGATTTCCTTCGGTGCTTCACTCGAACGAATCATACGATAGGTATGAAAATTGTTCTTTGTAGGCCTGCCATCTTCAAAAGTCAGTTCGCCAAAAAGAGCGTTTCCGATGCCATCTGTAATCGCACCTTCTGCCATATTTTTGGCTGCATCCGGGTTGACCACAATGCCGCAATCAATAGCACAACATACTTTTTCTACGACAGGCTTCCCGTTTTTCATCGTGACATCTAAAATATGGGCCGCATAAGAGTTGTGACAAAAATAGGCAGAAACCCCTCTGTTGACACTCGTAATGGTTGACTTCCAGCCTGATTTCTCCCGAACAAGTTCAAGAACTCCCGCATAGCGGTCAGCATCATAATCGTTCTGTTCCCCTACGGGATTATCCTTGGCACGTTTGAGCAAGTCCAACCGAAATTGAATCGGGTCTTTGCCTAGGGTCTCCGCAATCTCATCTAAGAAGGCCTGTTCAGCACCCGCCATAAAATTGGAGCGTGGCGCCCGGAATGCCCCAATCGTGATATTCGAATCTATCGACCACTCTTCGGCCATGTAATTGTCTAAGGCCCCTGCCGGAAAACGATTCGCAAACAACGGACTTTCGGGAACTCCACCTGCCTTTACATGCAATGCCGTTAAATTATTATCCGCATCAAAAGCAGCACGATAGGTCGCTTGATAGCTAGGACGGTAAATACCATTGGTCATATCATCTTCACGAGTATAGACCAATTTTACCGGTGCATTTACTTTATGAGAAATCAATGCCGCTTCCAATACATAGTGTCCATAGGCTTTACGGCCAAATCCACCACCCATACGAGGAATGTCCATCTCAATATTTTCTTCGGGAATTCCGAGACTACTGCTAATCGCAGGCACCACCGATGAGGGAATTTGCATGGGCCCTGCAAGCTTGACCTTGTCACCCTGTACGTGAGCAAAAGCGTTTAAGGGTTCCATGGAATTGTGCGCCAAAAAGGGCGCGGAATAACTTCGTTCCAAAACCTTCGCAGCATTTTTAAACGCTTTTTCAGGATTACCGTCTTTACGCGTAATTTTACCCGGTTTGGCTGCCAGTTCTGCCATTTGTGCTTTATGACTTGAAGTAGATTCCAAACCTGCGGGGATATTTTTAGTTTGCTCCCCTCGGAATCCCTTTATGTTTTCGGAATATGCTGCGAAAGGCTTCCAATCGATTTTTATTTGCTTTTTGGCTTGCAGGACCTCCCAAGTAGAGTTGCCGACTATGGCCACCAATTCTGGAAACGCATTGGTATCAAAACCGGCTTTTTGAAAGTCGTCTTTATAACTTTTTATGGTCACGACATTTTTAATGCCCGGCATCGTTTTTGCGGCGGCTCCATCTACAGTATCTAAAGTCAAGCCAAAGCCCGGTGGATGTACAATCATGGCAATCAACGTGCCTTCTTTATGGTAATCCATTCCGAACATGGGCTTGCCCATCACAATATCTTTTGCATCAACATTTTTACGAGAAGTACCGATAATTTTAAAGTCCTTGACCTCCTTCAGCGTTACCTCTTCAGGTACGTCCAAGGTTGCCGCTAATGCGGCCATTTCACCATAACCTGCTGATTTTTCAGAGGCGGCATGGCTCAATACTCCGGACTCCGTAGTAATCTCTTCAAGCGGTACCTTCCAAGTTTGAGCTGCTGCTTCGCGAAGCATATGTTTGGCCGTTGCGCCAGCGGTTCGCAGGGATTCCCATCGTCTGCGAATGCCTTGGCTACCCCCGGTAAACTGGAATCCGAAATTTTCTTTATGATAGGGCGCTTGGTCCACCAGAACGCTTTGCCAATCTACATCTAACTCCTCTGCGACCAACATGGGCATAGAGGTTCTGATGTTCTGACCAAATTCAGGGTTTGGGGTATACACCGTTACCAAACCATTGTCCCCAATCTTCAAGTAGCTATTGATTTCAAACCACTCCTTTGGCATTTGCATGACCTGTTCGACCGTCTTGTCTTTACAAGAGGCCAACAGATTAAAGCCCAATAGCATTCCACCACTTGCAAGACTCGTGTTCTTGATAAAGGCACGTCTTCCGAATTTTGTTTTTATAACTGTCATTGTATTTTGTTTGGATAGATTAAACCACGGATTCCGAAGCGATTTTCACAGCTTTTTTAATTCGTGTATACGTACCACATCGGCAGATGTTGCCATCCATGGCCGATTCGATTTCAGCATCGGAAGGACTGGGATTCTTTTTCAGCAATGCAGAAGCCGTCATAATCTGACCCGCTTGGCAGTAACCACATTGGGGAACATCGACTTCCAACCACGCCTGTTGCACAGGATGATCTCCGTTTTCTGAGAGTCCCTCAATAGTCGTAATTTCTTGGTCACCTACTGCAGAAACGGTAAGCTGACAAGAGCGTACGGCGTTGTCGCCTAAATGTACCGTACAAGCCCCACATTGGGCAATGCCACAGCCGTATTTTGTTCCGAGCAATTTGATATGATCACGTAACACCCAAAGCATGGGTGTTGATGGGTCAAGGTCAACTTCTTTTGTTGTACCGTTGATGTTTAAGGTATATTTTGCCATGATAGTATATATTTCCTTGAAGTTACGGATTAATGTTCAATTTTATGGGTGTCCCTGACCTTGCTGAAGGTTAAGTCCAGCAGTTTCCAGTCGCCCTCTTCTTTTTTGTAGACTTCGGTTACGGTGAATTCATTAGCAACATCATCTCCACGAACGTTGGCGACGAGGGTTATTCTGTTCCAAAGGACTGCGGTGTCATCACCAAAAACTTCTACTGCAACATCCTGTACATCGGTATTTTTGTACCAAATACTTCCACTTTCGATAATTTCGAGTTCACGGGCTTTTTTCCAAGAGCCACTCATGTGAACGAATTTGGATTGGTCATGAAATAGGGTGGCTAGTTTATCCACATCTTTATCAGCCATCCATTGCCATTTGGTTTTGGAAAGTGCTGTGATTTCGTCTGCCGTAGTAGCCTTTTGGGCAAATGATGGCGAACAGATTGCTATTAAAAAGAGTCCGATTACTATATTTCTCATAGTGTGCTGTTTTAAAATGCTTATCGATATGTTCAAAAGTACAATCCGTTGAAAACAAATGACTTACCTGAATAACGGATATTCATACCACTATTACGGTTATTTGATAGGTAATTGGAGTATCTGGAAATCAATAGCTTATCTTAGAGCCTGTTTAGGATTTTAACTTATATTCATTTGAATAATGGAAAATGTTTACAACATAGATTCCGTAAGCGATTACCTTAAATTACGAGATAAAGAAGTCTTGCATCCCTTGGTAGGTTTGGTCGATTTTAAAACTGTGGATGTAAAAGCGAAGACGGCTCCAAGCCATGACGCACTACTTTTTAATTGCTACGCGATTTTCTTAAAGGACGCGAAGGGATGTAAATTAAAATATGGTGGCAAGGATTATGACTATGATGAGGGTACTTTGGTTTTTGTTGGCCCGAACCAGAAGATTGGATTGACCAAAAACGACCCCAATTTTGTTCCGAAGGGATACGCACTGTTATTTCACCCAGATGTTTTGGCCAGGACTGATTTGAAAAGAAAAATCCGCATGTATAATTACTTCGCCTATTCGGTAAAAGAGGCCTTGCACATTTCAGCAAAAGAGCGCAAAGTAATTGTGAGTTTGTTGGATAAAATACAGTTTGAGTTGGAGCAAACCATAGACAAGCACAGTAAGAAATTAATAGTCGCCAATATTGAACTCTTTTTGGACTATTGCATGCGTTTCTATGACCGACAATTTCTTACTAGAGAAACTGCACACCAGAGTTCCATGGAAAAATTCGATGTTCTATTGAACGATTATTTTACTTTGGAAAAGACACAAAAACAAGGCTTACCTTCAGTAAGCTATTTTGCCGACCAATTGCATTTGTCTTCCAATTATTTTGGGGATCTGATTAAAAAGGAAACTGGAATATCGGCTCAAGAATACATTCAAAACAAACTCATTGCTGTGGCAAAAGAACGCGTATTCGACCCCAGTAAATCGATAAGTGAAATCGCCTATGAATTAGGTTTTAAGTATCCACAGCATTTTAGTCGCTTGTTCAAACGTCAGGTTGGGCATTCGCCGAGTGAATTTCGGACGTTGAATTAGGTGTTACCATTCGAATATCACTTTCTCATTTCGTTTTTCCTTATCTTAGCCCTATGCTCTCTAAAAAGACCAAATACGGATTGAAAGCACTTACTTTTCTAGCTTCGAGAAAGGATAAAGAGCCTGTGCAAATAGCTGAGATTGCAAAGCAAGAAAATATTTCACAAAAATTTTTAGAAAGCATTTTGTTATCGCTTAGAAAAACTGGTTTCTTGGGTTCTAAGAAAGGCAAGGGAGGGGGCTACTATTTAATAAAAGACCCTAAGGAAGTTCTAATGACCGATGTGATGCGTGTCTTAGAAGGACCAATTTCGATGGTGCCCTGTGTGAGTTTAAATTTCTATGAAAAGTGTGATGATTGTCCTGATGAGAATTCGTGTTCAGTAAACAAGCTCATGTTAAAAGTTAGAGACGCAAACCTTTCTGTGTATCGTAATAGTACGCTTGCCGACGTTATCGTTTAAAAACTCTTCGCAAAAGTATGATGGGATTATGTAATCCTTAAAATCTTGACTGATTTGTTAATAATCTACTAATTCTATAGGATTAATGTTAAAATTGAACTAGAAATAGTTTTGACGCAATAATTTTGAACTATATTTGTTTAGTCTATTAAATCAATAGGATAATTAGATTAATAAAATTTCAGATGATAGTCGATCAATTGGTATTGAAAAATCAAGAAGCTAAAAGTAATTTTGAAGATGACAAAATCTCTGAAAAACCGATCAGAAGTGTTTCAAAAGCAGTTAGCTGGAGGATCATCGGAACTTTAGATACGCTTTTGATTTCATATATATTAACAGGTGAGGTTGCGATTGCTGCTTCTATAGCTTCCATAGATTTTGTTACTAAAATGTTTCTTTACTTTTTTCACGAACGACTTTGGAATAAAATTAACTGGGGTAAATAAATAACACTCAAAACATGGCTTTTACACAAGAACAAATAGACAAATTGAATATTCAGTTAAAAGGAATTTCACCAGGAGAAATAATTTCATGGGCCATAAAGCATTGTAAAAATCCTGTGGTTACTACCAATTTTCGACCTTATGAGGTTGCTATATTGAATGCAGTTGTAGAGGTAAAGCATGATATACCTGTTGTTTGGTGCGATACGGGTTACAATACGCTTTGTACCTATAAACACGCCGAAAATTTAATAAAAAGATTAGGCCTCAATATTGATTTATACGTTCCAAAACAAACAAAAGCGCATAGAGATGCTGTAATGGGTATTCCTAAAATTGATGATGAAAATCACGCAATTTTTACCGAACAAGTAAAGCTCGAGCCTTTCAAAAGAGCCATGGCCGCGCATCAACCTGACCTCTGGTTTACAAACCTAAGAAAAGGGCAAACAGCCCACCGTGATTCTTTAGATATTTTAAGCTTAAGCAATGAAGGTGTGTTGAAGGTGAGTCCCTTTTTCTATTGGAGCGATACGCAATTAGATGTGTATTTAAAAGAAAGAAACCTACCCAACGAGCGTAACTATTTTGACCCGACGAAAGTATTGGAAAATCGCGAATGCGGATTGCATACCTAAAGAAGACGAAAGACCACTACGCTTTTAGAATATAGAACCAAGACTAAAATTCTAATTTCTGGTCAAAGTAAAAACAATTTGTCTAAACTCTTGACGCTAGCTTCATGGTTCTGTTAAAAGAATAAATATTGAAGAATAAAAATAGTTGAAAACATTGATAAAGAATTATCACATTATGAATAGCAGTACTACACATATAAACGCTTTGGAAAATGAAGCTATCTACATCTTTCGAGAAGTAGCAGCACAGTTTGAGAAACCAGTTCTCCTTTTTTCAGGAGGAAAGGATAGTATTACCTTAGTCCGTTTGGCGCAAAAGGCTTTTTGGCCAGCTAAGATTCCGTTTCCCTTAATGCATATTGATACCGGGCATAACTTTCCAGAAACCATAGCGTTCCGAGATCGTTTAGTTGAAGAATTAGGTTTGCAGCTTATCGTACGCAATGTTCAAGATTCTATCGATCAAGGTAAGGTGAAAGAAGAATCTGGAAAATATTCAAGTCGTAATTCCCTTCAAACCACGACACTTTTAGATGCTATCGAAGAATTTAAATTCGATGCTTGTATTGGAGGAGCGCGAAGAGATGAGGAAAAAGCTAGAGCTAAAGAACGTATTTTTTCTGTACGAGATGATTTTGGTCAATGGGACGAAAGAAACCAACGCCCTGAATTATTTGATATGCTAAACGGTGAAATTGAAATAGGGCAAAACGTGCGTGTTTTCCCTATATCGAATTGGACAGAATTAGACGTTTGGTCTTATATTCAAAAGGAGGATATTGAAATTCCGTCTATCTATTTTGCACACAAGCGCAAAGTGTTTTTAAGAGACGGATTGATTTGGTCGCATTCCGATTATGTATTCCAAGAAGAAGATGAAGAAGTATTAGAACGCATGGTGCGATTCAGAACAGTTGGTGACATGAGTTGCACAGCAGCTGTATTCTCAGATGCATCAGATATTGAATCCGTAGTACAAGAAATTAGAGATTCTACAATTTCAGAACGAGGAGCGAGAATAGATGACAAGCGTTCAGAAGCCGCTATGGAAAAAAGAAAACAACAGGGATATTTTTAAGAGTGGGCAGTATTCAGTAGCAGTAGGTAGTTCAAAAATCAGCCAACTGCCAACTGCGACTGCCCGCTGAACACTAAACGAATATGGAAGTACTAAAAATAGCAACAGCAGGAAGTGTCGATGATGGTAAAAGCACCTTAATAGGCCGCTTACTTTATGATACTAAATCATTGACCACCGATAAGTTGGAGGCCATAGAAAAGACGAGTAAAAAGAATGGGTATGATTACTTAGATTTTTCTTTAGCAACGGATGGTTTGGTTGCAGAGCGCGAACAGGGAATTACTATTGATGTAGCGCATATTTACTTTTCAACGGCGACCAAAAGTTATATTATTGCTGATACGCCGGGTCATGTGGAGTATACGAGAAACATGGTGACAGGGGCATCTACTTCGCAAGCAGCAATTATTTTAGTTGATGCGAGAAAGGGAGTTATCGAACAGACCAATCGCCATTTCTTTATTAACAATCTATTGCGAATTAAAGAAGTTGTAGTAGCGATAAATAAAATGGATTTGGTCGATTTCTCAGAAGAACGGTATAATGAAATAAAAGCAGATTTTGAACTGTTGATGGCAAAACGAGATTATCAGGACCAGAAAATTACGTTTATTCCCGTTAGTGCATTGAAAGGTGATAATGTGGTTAACAAATCACAAAATACACCATGGTACGAAGGCGAAACTTTATTGGAGCATCTTGAAGGTTTGGATTTGGCTGCTGTATCAAATGTAGGTACACCAAGATTTCCCGTTCAATACGTCATCCGACCTAAGACAGAAGATTTTCATGATTTTAGAGGATTTGCTGGTAAAGTCTATGGGGGTGAGCTAAGTGTCGGCGATGAAGTTGTTGCTCTCCCATCTAAAACAAGGTCAAAAATTAAAGAAATATATTTTTACGATCAACAATATCAAACCGCAGCTAGAAGGTCATCCGTAACGATAACCTTAGAAGACGAAATAAATCTAAGTAGGGGAGATATGTTGGTCAAGGCAAATGATTTGCCGACTGTAGAAAAACAATTTACAGCTACTATTTCTTGGATGGATTCAGAGATTTTAAGGGCTGGTAAAAAATATGTAGTACAACACGGAGTCAATAAAGTATTGGCCAAAGTGGATGCCATTCACCATAAAATCAATCCCGATTATTCTGGTATTGATACCGAAGTTTTAGGCCTCGGTATGAATGATATTGCTCAAGTTACTTTTAAATTAAACAAACCTATTTTTTACGACAAGTTCAAGGAACACCGTACCAATGGGTCATTTATATTAATCGATACCCAAACGAATAGTACCGTTGGAGCGGGGTTTATTGGTTAGATGATTTTTTGTCGGTCCCATGCTCGTGCTGAACTTGATTCAGTAAAGGCGGAAATCTTTTAAAGTAAATAACTAATAAAATTATCCTATTTATCCCATAGGAATAAAGTTTAATAAAATAGATGTCTAGATTCTCGATTCTAGCCTCTTGACTCTTAAAGAATATGCAAAGTTTTAGAACAGAAATAGAAAATCAAGTAGTTGAAAAAGACATTCTTGAATTGGAGAAAAAGATTCACCAGTTTAAAGAGGGAAAGTTAGATGAAGAAAAATTCCGAAGCTTGAGACTTGCTCGTGGGGTGTACGGTCAACGTCAACAGGGTGTGCAAATGATTCGCATAAAACTGCCGTACGGAAAAGTAACTTCAAAACAACTGCAACGTATTTGCGATGTTTCGGACGAGTATTCTACGGGGCGTTTGCATATTACAACGCGTCAAGATTTGCAAATTCATTATGTTGATTTAGATAGAACTCCTGAACTTTGGGCAGAACTTGAAAAAGATGAGGTTACACTTCGTGAAGCTTGTGGAAATACCGTTCGAAACGTTACTGCAAGTGAAACTGCAGGTATTGATATTAATGAGCCTTTTGATGTTTCTCCGTACGCCGAGGCTTTGTTCAAGTACTTTTTAAGAAACCCTATTAGTCAAGAAATGGGAAGAAAATTCAAAGTTTCTTTCTCTGCTAGTGATGCAGATACGGGCTTATCGTATATGCACGATTTGGGCTTCATTGCAAAAATTAAGGATGGGGTTAAAGGGTTTAAAGTAATGCTAGGTGGCGGCTTAGGTTCGCAACCGCGGCATGCCGATGTGCTTTTTGAATTTCTTGCGTCAGAAAGAATAATTCCTTTAATGGATGGGGTTATACGTGTTTTTGATCGATATGGTGAGCGTAAAAGCCGCGCCAAAGCTAGAATGAAATTTTTGTTAAAAGATCTTGGTTTAGAAGGGTTTAAAACTCTTTTGGCGCAAGAACAAGAGGCAGTTCCTTATAGAATATTTCCAATTGACGCCTTAGCATATCCAAAAGTTAATGTATCTGACAAAAGTGCACCTACAGTAACAATAGAAAACAAAAGTGCTTTTGAAAAATGGAAATCAACCAATTTGATTTCCCAAAAGCAAGAAGCTTACGTAGCCATTGGAATTAAAGTTTTATTGGGTGATTTTTATACCGATAAAGCAAAGTTATTAGCAGATTTGGTGCAGAAATATGCCGCTGGTGAAATTCGATTATCCCTTAGGCAAAATATTTTGATTCCTTATGTACGAAAAGACTTGATTCCCTTTTTCTATAATGAACTCCAAAAATTAGGCTTTGTTGAAGCAGGTTATAATACAGCATTAGATATTACGGCATGCCCCGGTACGGACACTTGCAATTTGGGTATTTCAAGTAGTACAGGAATCGCCGAAGAATTAGAACGCGTTATTAAAGCAGAGTACCCGCAGTACATCAGTAATTCAGATGTTGTTATTAAGATAAGTGGTTGTATGAATGCCTGTGGCCAGCATAATATGGCCAATATAGGATTTCAAGGGATGAGTATTCGCACCAAAGATAAATTGGTGGCTCCTGCACTACAAGTATTGTTAGGTGGAGGTAATATCGGAAATGGAGAAGGGCGATTTGCTGACAAGGTTGTGAAACTTCCTAGCAAAAGAGGCCCGCAAGCCTTGCGATTAATTTTAGATGATTTTGAAAACAACGGAAACGGTCTGAGTTATGCCGATTATTACGCGGCAAAGGGAGAGCGTTATTTCTATGAATTTCTAAAACCATTAACTGATATTACGAATTTGACCCAAGAAGATTTTATCGATTGGGGTACGGAAAAACGTTATGAAAAGGCAATTGGAATCGGTGAATGTGCAGGTGTGGTCATTGACTTGATCGCAACTTTACTGTTAGAAAGTCAAGAGAAAATACAGAATGCCCAAGAGGCTTTTGAAGTAAAAAAGTGGTCTGCAAGTATTTACCATTCGTATTCATCAATGGTCAACACGGCAAAGGCGATGCTAAGCTCAGAAAATGTGAAGGTTAATACCCATCGAAGTATCATCAAAGATTTTGACGAAAAATTTTTAAAGTCTGGAAGAATGTGCACCAACGGTGGATTCGAGGAGTTAGTGCTCCAAATAAACAAAAACGAACCCTCAAAAGAGTTTGCAGAAAAATATTTGAACAATGCATTGGTGTTTTTGGCTAAAGTAGAACTGTTTAGAAAAGGGGAATTAGCAAATGTATAAACAGGCAAAATTAACCGTAGTAGGTGCCGGACCAGGCGACGTTGAGCTGATTACTTTGAAAGCTATCAAGGCTTTACAGGCGGCAGATGTAGTTTTGTATGATGCTTTAGTTGACACAGAATTATTACAGTATGCACCTCAAGCGGAACATATCTTTGTGGGTAAGCGAAGAGGATGTTATTCATATCAACAAGAGCAAATTAATGAGTTGATTGTGAGTCGTGCAAAAAGTTACGGACATGTGGTTCGATTAAAAGGAGGGGACCCTTTTGTTTTTGGCAGAGGCTCAGAAGAAATTGAATATGCAGCAACTCATGGATTAGAAGTAGCCGTAGTACCCGGAATTTCATCCTGTCTTTCGGTACCCACAGCTCAAAATATACCGGTAACGAAAAGAGGTTCTGCAGAGAGTTTTTGGGTAATTACGGGGACTACGAAAGAGCATAAGCTATCAAATGATATTCGATTGGCTGCTAAATCTAGCGCTACAGTTGTCATTTTAATGGGAATGTCGAAACTTCCGCAAATCGTCGAACTTTTTAAAAATGAAGGAAAATCAGAGACTCGAATTGCTATTATTCAAAATGGAACAAGAGCAGACGAAAAAGTGGGTGTGGGTACAATTGTATCTATAGAAAAAGAAGTGGAGCGGCAAGGTTTAGCTAATCCAGCAATTATAATTATTGGCGAGGTGGTTGAACATAGGTCTAAAATTTTGGAAATTCAGAGGGAATATCAACAGCCAGAATTAGCATTTTTATAATGGAACGAAACAATCTATATCCAGTTTTTCTAAAAACTTCAAATCTTCACATTCTTATTGTTGGTGGAGGGAATGTTGCAGAAGAAAAGTTGACTTTTTTGACAAAGTCTAGTCCTGATGCAAAAGTGACTATGGTTTCACCAATGTTTCGAGAAGCCACAAGGGCATTGGCGTCAAAATTTAATGTGGAGCTAATTATAGATTTATACCATCCTGATTATTTAAAAGGAAGGCAAATGGTAGTTGCGACAACAGATGTGCCTGAAGTAAATGTGCAAGTGTATAATGATTGCAGAGCGCTCGACAAATTAGTTAATGTTGCAGATAACCCTCCTTATTGTGATTTCTATATGGGAGGAATTGTCACCAAAGGAAACGTAAAAATCGCCATTTCCACTAACGGAAAATCACCAACAACAGCAAAAAGATTGCGACAATTTTTTGAAGATGTAATTCCGGAAGATATTACCAAAATGGTTCAAAATCTGAATGATTACAGAAAAACAATAAAAGGTGATTTTGAGCATAAAGTGACTAAAATGAACGAAATCACAGAGAAATTGGTCGAAAAAGTATAAAAAGAAGTAAAAATGATAAAAACAGATATACTAATAATCGGCGCAGGGCCAACAGGACTCTTTACCGTTTTCGAAGCAGGCTTATTGAAATTAAAGTGTCATTTGATAGATGCATTACCACAACCTGGTGGTCAATGTTCTGAGATCTATCCAAAAAAACCAATTTATGATATTCCAGCATTTACCGAAATATTAGCTGGTGATTTGGTAGATAACTTGATGGATCAAATTAAACCTTTTGAGCCTGGTTTCACCTTAGGTGAGCGTGCTGAAACTCTAGATAAACAAGAAGATGGGTCGTATGTTATAACCACCAATAAAGGAACAAAGCACCAAGCCCCAGTTGTTGTAATTGCTGGCGGATTGGGTTCTTTTGAACCAAGAAAACCACCTATTGAAAACATTCAAGATTTTGAAGATAAGGGTGTAGCATATATCATAAAGGACCCTGAAGTGTATCGTAATAAAAAAGTAGTTATTGCTGGTGGTGGAGATTCAGCGTTAGACTGGGCGATTTACCTAACCGATGTTGCCTCTGAAGTTTCGTTAGTTCATAGAAGAAATGAATTTCGAGGGGCATTAGATTCTGTTGAAAAAGCAGCAGAATTAGCCAAATTGGATAAGATCAAATTATTTACCAAAGCGGAGGTGAAAAAATTGTATGGTGATGAAAAATTAGAGGCCGTTGTTATAAAACACAATGATACTGAAAAAGGAGAAACCTATTTAGAAGTGGACAATTTTATTCCGCTTTTCGGACTATCTCCAAAGTTAGGACCGATCGGCAATTGGGGCTTGGAAATTGAAAAGAATGCTATAAAAGTTAACAATGCAAAAGACTATCAGACCAATATTCCAGGGGTGTTTGCTATTGGTGATGTGAATACCTATGAGGGTAAATTGAAGTTGATTCTTTCCGGTTTTCATGAAGCAGCTGTGATGTGCCAATATGCCTATCAATTGATTAATCCGGGAAAACGTTATGTAATGAAATATACAACCGTAGGTGGTGTGGAAGGTTTTGATGGCACTAAAAAAGAAGCTAAAAAAGAAGTGGTACAAAGTATTTTGTAAACGATTTTGTTTTAATTAGTCAGAAACCCTTCAGTTGTTATGATTGAGGGGTTTCATTATGTAAAAAAAAGACCCTATTGTTTGCTTTTCAAGGTGCTGTGGCTTTACTTTGTAGGTAGTTCATTCAAACATTGAAAATGTTATCAAGAAAGGTAGAGGGATTAGACCCGATGAAGCCTTAGCAACCCTTTAACTTTAAAGAAGGTGCTACGTTCTACGGTGTGCTGCCACGAGATTTCGTGCGTTACGGTATCACGGCAGATAACGAAAGAAAAAGACTGGTATTCCTACTTTTCCTTACTTGATAATTTTGCAAAACCAACATTATATTGTAGGCGTTTAATTTATGGTAGATATTAAGGAAATATTACAACAAAGAATTTTAGTACTTGATGGTGCAATGGGTACGATGTTGCAACGCTATAAATTTCAAGAGAAAGACTTTCGTGGAGAACGTTTCTCAGAATGGGAGCATCCGTTACAGGGTAACAACGATTTGCTATCGTTAACTCAGCCAGAAGCGATTGCAACAGTTCATGCAAAGTATTTTGAGGCAGGAGCTGATATTGTGGAAACCAATACTTTTTCAGGTACTACTATCGCTATGGCTGATTACCATATGGAGGATTTGGTATATGAACTAAATTATGAATCGGCAAGAATTGCTAAAAAAGTTGCCGAAGAATTCACCAATCGTGAACCACATAAACCAAGATTTGTAGCTGGTAGTATTGGCCCAACCAATAAAACTGCAAGTATGTCGCCTGATGTGAATGACCCAGGGTACCGTGCTGTTTCATTTGATGAACTGCGCATTGCATATAAACAACAAACCGATGCATTGCTTGATGGGGGAGTTGATATTTTATTAGTAGAAACTATTTTCGATACCTTAAATGCTAAAGCAGCACTTTTTGCCATCGAAGAAGTAAAAGAAGAACGAAATATTGATGTTCCTGTAATGGTAAGTGGTACTATAACCGATGCCTCTGGAAGAACCTTATCTGGTCAAACAGCTGAAGCGTTTCTAATATCAATTTCTCACATTCCAATTTTATCTGTTGGGTTTAATTGTGCTTTAGGAGCAAATCAATTGGTTCCACATTTAGAAGTGCTGGCCAATAAAACGGATTATGCTGTATCTGCGCACCCAAACGCAGGATTGCCAAACGCTTTTGGTGAATACGACGAAACACCAGAGCAAATGGCTGAACAAATTAAAGAATATGTCGAAAAAGGTTTGGTGAATATTGTTGGTGGATGTTGTGGTACTACTCCAGAGCATATTACTGCAATTGCCCAATTAGTTAAGGAATACGACCCTAGGTCATTGATTCTAGAAAGTAAATAGATGTCTGAAACGAAACCAAAATATTTAAAACTTAGTGGTCTAGAGCCACTTGTCGTGACTCCCGAAACCAACTTCATTAATGTTGGTGAACGCACAAACGTAGCGGGCTCTAAAAAGTTTTTACGACTCATAAAGGAGGAGAAATTCGAGGAAGCCTTAGATGTTGCGCGTCATCAAGTAGAAGGTGGTGCCCAAATCATTGACATTAATATGGATGATGGCCTCATTGATGGTAAGGAAGCCATGGTGAAGTTTTTAAACTTGGTTATTGCTGAACCCGATATTTCTAGGGTGCCCATAATGATTGACAGCTCGAAATGGGAAATAATAGAAGCAGGTTTACAGGTAGTGCAAGGTAAATGTGTGGTGAATTCTATTAGTCTAAAGGAGGGTGAAGCGGAGTTTATTCATCATGCAAAATTGATAAAAAGATATGGTGCTGCAGTAATAGTTATGGCCTTTGATGAGGTTGGTCAAGCCGATAATTATGACAGACGTGTCGAGATTTCAAAACGATCTTATGACGTTTTAGTAAATAAAGTTGGTTTTCCGCCAGAGGATATCATATTCGATTTAAATATTTTTCCCGTTGCAACGGGGATGGATGAACACAAGTTAAATGCACTCGATTTTATCAACGCGACAAAATGGGTGAAAGAGAATTTGCCTTATTGTAGTGTGAGTGGGGGCGTTAGTAATGTTTCTTTTTCATTTCGAGGAAATAACCCGGTTCGTGAGGCAATGCATTCTGTGTTTCTGTATCACGCCATCAAAGCAGGCATGAATATGGGTATTGTGAATCCGACGATGTTGGAAATTTATGATGATATCCCTAAAGATTTGTTAGAGCATGTTGAAGATGTAATGCTCAATCGTCGCGATGATGCTACTGAAAGACTGCTTGATTTTGCGGAATCAGTTGTTGGAACAACCAAAGAAAGTAAGGTCGATTTATCGTGGCGTGAAGAGTCCTTACAAAATAGAATTACAAGAGCACTAGTTAAAGGTATCGATCAGTATATTGTTGAAGATGTTGAAGAAGCAAGGCAAGCTGCAGAAAAGCCCATTGAAGTCATTGAGATTAACTTAATGACAGGAATGAATGTCGTGGGGGACTTGTTTGGAAGCGGTAAAATGTTTTTGCCACAGGTGGTGAAGTCCGCCAGAGTAATGAAGAAAGCAGTAGCCTATCTTTTACCATTTATAGAGGAAGAGAAATTATTGAATCCACAAGAAGGTGATACAGATGGGAACGGCAAAATTTTAATGGCAACGGTTAAAGGCGACGTGCATGATATCGGAAAGAATATTGTGAGTGTTGTACTGGCTTGCAATAATTATGAAATTGTTGATTTGGGGGTTATGGTGCCGCCAGAAAAGATTATTGCTGCTGCGATTGAACATAGTGTAGATATTATAGGATTGAGCGGACTTATAACGCCGTCTCTTGATGAGATGGTGCATTTAGCAAAAGAAATGCAACGCAAAAACTTTACTGTTCCTTTGCTTATAGGAGGTGCAACCACTAGTAAAGCGCATACAGCAGTAAAGATTGACCCGCAATATAGTCAGGCAGTTGTTCATGTCAATGATGCTTCCCGTGCAGTAACAGTTGTTGGTGATTTATTGAAATCTGAAACTTCTGAAGGTTATAAAAAATCTATAAAAGAGGATTATGATGTATTTCGAGATAAATTCTTAAAACGATCTGTTCAGAAAGAATATAAATCCATAGAAAAAGCGAGACTAAATAAGTTTCAAATGGATTGGGATGCTTTTGAAATCGTAAAGCCGAACAAACTTGGGGTTCAAATCATCGAAGAAATGGACTTAGAAAAATTAGTGCCTTACATTGACTGGACTCCTTTTTTTAGAAGTTGGGAACTCCATGGAAAGTACCCTGATATTTTGACAGATAATGTTGTAGGCGAGCAAGCTAAAGATTTATTTGCTGATGCTCAGGCAATGTTGAAAAAAGTAGTATCTGAAAAACAATTGAAGGCTAAAGCGGTTTTTGGTTTGTTCCCAGCTAACACAATTAATGACGATGATATTGAAGTTGTTACAGGAGGTACTTGCTCTTTAAAAGCCACGCAAGGTCTGGGTAGAGTTAATATCGAAACTGAAAAACATATTTTTAGAACACTTCGCCAGCAGCTGCAACGAAGAGAAGGGGTAGCTGATTATGCTTTGGCTGATTTCATTGCTCCACAAGAAAGTGGCAAACAAGATTATATAGGCTGCTTTTGTGTTTCCACCGGATTTGGAACTGCTGAATTAGCAACTGCTTATGAAAAAGACTTAGATGATTATAGCTCGATAATGATAAAAGCTTTGGCAGATCGATTGGCTGAGGCTTTTGCAGAATACTTACACAAAGAAGTGAGAACGAAGCATTGGGGTTATGCCGGTAAGGAAGCTTTAAGTAATGAAGATTTAATCAAAGAATCGTATAAAGGCATACGTCCTGCGCCTGGGTATCCTGCTTGTCCAGATCATCTAGAAAAGCTAACGATTTGGAAAGTACTTCAAGTAGAAGAAAAAATCGGTGTACAATTAACTGAGAGTCTTGCCATGTGGCCTGCTGCATCGGTTAGTGGTTATTATTTTGGAAACTCTAAAGCGCGTTATTTTGGTTTGGGGAAAATAAAAGAAGATCAAGTGGTAGATTTTGCAAAGCGTAAGGCAATACCCATTGAAGAAGCTACCAAATGGCTAGCGCCTAATATTGCGGAAGAATAATTTAGTGAAAAGTTGGAAGTAATAAATTAGACAACAAAAAAAGAAAAATGAAGGTAACAGATCATATCGAAAATGCTAAAGGAAAAACCTTGTTTTCTTTTGAGATCATTCCGCCTGTAAAAGGGCGAAATATCAAAGAATTGTACGGTAATATTGATCCGTTAATGGAATTCAAACCACCGTTTATTGATGTCACAACCTCTCGAGAAGAATATGTTTACCTTGATCGATCAGGTCTGCTTGATAAAAAGCTGACACGTATGCGTCCAGGTACCTTGGGTATATGCGCTTCTATCAAGCATAAGTATGATGTAGATACCGTTCCGCATGTTTTGTGTGGAGGTTTTACAAGAGAAGAGACAGAATATTTACTAATTGATTGTCATTATTTAGGTATTGATAACGTGATGGCATTACGCGGTGATGCCATGCGCGAACAGAAATATTTTGAAGCAACTAAAGGCGGTCACTCTTTTGCGATTGATTTGGTATCTCAGATTCAAAATTTAAATTGCGGAAAATATCTACATGAGGTTATTGAAACTGATGATTGTGCCGAATTTTGTATAGGAGTAGCGGGGTATCCAGAAAAGCATTTAGAGGCACCGTCCTTACAATCAGATTTAAAGCGATTGAAAGAAAAAGTAGAGGCAGGCGCCGACTATGTGGTAACTCAGATGTTTTTTGATAATCAGAAATATTTTGAATTTGTAGAGGCAGCTAAGGAAATGGGAATCGATGTTCCTATAATTCCAGGAATTAAACCATTAGCTGTAAAAAGGCATTTACAGCTCTTACCGCAAGTATTTCGAATCGATTTACCGCAAGATTTGATCGATGCGGTTGATTCTTGTGAAAATAACAAAGCAGTACGGCAAGTTGGAGTTGAGTGGACTATTCAGCAGTCAAAAGAATTGAAAAAAGCCGGCGTACCAGTATTACATTATTATTCTATGGGAAAATCAGACAATATTCAAGCGATTGCCAAGGCACTTTTTTAAGCCATGTTGTTTTATATGTTAAAATGACTTTTATTAAGCCTTAATCATGAACTTCTGCAGTAACCGAACAAATACTTTTTTTATATTTAGTTACTCTTAATTCGAACATCGTACTTACCTTTGAACTTCATGAACCTTAAGGTATTCCTACTTATTTTATTTGCTGTTAGTGTGTCTTTTGCCCAAAACGAAGATGATAAAACCAATTATACCTTTGATGCAAGTGCATTTTATGGTTCTATCATTTTGCATAACCCAGATATTACGCATTTAATTACAGAGCACCCTGCGGGTTTTATTCTAGGGTATAATCGAAAAACCTACGGTTTAGAAGATTGGGAGCAATGGTACAATTATCCTGATTTGGGGGCGTCGTTTATTTATCAAGATATGGTCAACCCAACTTTGGGTAAAAACTATAGTCTATATGCACATTTTAATTTTTACTTTTTTAAAAGAAATCTGCAGTTTCGCATTGGTCAAGGGGTTGCCTATACAACGAATCCGTATGATAAGAATCATAATTTTCGCAACAATGCCTATGGCTCGCAACTTTTAAGTTCCACCTTTTTGATGCTTAATTATCATAAAGAAAACATTTATAAAGGTCTAGGTTTTAAAGCTGGTATATCAGTTATACACTATTCAAACGCCAATGTGAAAGCGCCAAATACTTCAACAAACACTTTGGCGCTTAATGCTGGTTTGACCTATACCTTGCAGCAAGATGAACCTGATTTCATTCAAAAAGAAAAAGTAAAAATTACAGAACCAGTAAAGTATAATTTTGCTTTCAGAACAGGTATTAATGAGAGTGATAATATTGGTGCTGGGCAATTCCCTTTTTATATTATTTCGGCTTATGCAGATAAACGTTTGGGTAGGAAAAGTGCCATTCAATTCGGAACCGATGTTTTTTTTAGTAATTTTTTAAAAGATTTAATTCGGTTTCAATCTGCTGCTTTTCCGGAGAATAATGTGGCGGCGGATACTGACTTTAAAAGGGTAGGTGTTTTTGTGGGTCATGAACTTTTTATTAATAAATTATCCATTGAAACCCAGTTAGGTTATTATGTATATTACCCTTTTGATTTTGAAGGTAAAGTGTATAATCGATTTAGTCTAAAGCGCTACTTCAGTGAAAAGGTTTTTGGTGCGATAAGTTTAAAGTCTCATGGTGCAGCTGCAGAGGCAGTAGAATTTGGTGTTGGTATTCGTTTGTAAATACAGAAATTGTATGCTTTTTGAACTAAAAGTAGCATGATAAAAAGGTAAAAATTTATGAAGCAAATTCGCATTATAAAGCAAATGGTATTGGGTGCTATGGTCGCGCTTGCAGTCGGCTGTAATTCTGAGTCTGCTCCTGACTGTTTTCAGAATTCTGGGCCAATAGTAAGAGATGAAGTTGTTGTTGCTGACTTTACAGAAATTACGGTTTTTGAAAATATAGGTTTGGTCATTAAAGAAGGGCCTGAAATAAAAGTTGAGGTTGAAACGGGTAAATTTCTTCGTAATGAAATTGAAGTAACTGTTACCAATGGCAGATTGCTATTACGTAATACCAACGGCTGTAATTATGTTCGTGCATATGGCTTGACCAAAGTATATGTTACAGCACCTGAAATTTCAGAAATACGCAGTAGTACAGGACTAAAAATAGAAAGCGACGGAAACTTAGGCTATCAAGATTTAACCTTAGTTTCCGAAAGTTTTAATAACCCTGAAAGTGAAACTACTGATGGTGAGTTTGATTTACAACTTGATACTTATGCAGTTACATTAGTCGCAAACGGAATAACGTATTTTAAATTAAGCGGAGAAACTGAATTTTTAGGAATTATAGTTGCCGCAGGTGATTCACGAGTTGAATCGGAAGAATTGCAAGCCCAATTTATAGATATTGATCATCGTGGTTCGAACGATTTGATTGTCAATCCACAACAATTAATCAAAGGAGATATTAGAGGAACAGGTGACGTAATTAGTTTAAATCGACCAGGTTTAGTAAGTGTTGCAGAGTTGTATAAAGGAAGGTTAATTTTTAAAGATTAATTTCTTAACTATTGACTTTAATAGCAATGATTTATGTCTAACCCAATTACTACATATTTAAGAAATCTTTTTGCAAAGGAAAGATTCAACGATGACCAACTACCACTAGAAGGATTGGTTAAAGCAGATATGCTCCTCAATAAATTAGTAAATGATAGAAAAGTTCCGGGCTTGGCGATTACCGTTTTAAAAAATGGAAAGAAACTACTTCAAAAAGGATATGGTTTTGCTGATTTAGAAACAAAAAGCCCAGTAGACGCAAAAAAAACAATCTTCAGAATTGCAAGTGTGTCAAAACCCATTGCAGCAACTGCCTTGGCACATATGGTCTCTGATGGTTTGATAGATTTAGATGCGTCTTTTTATACGTATGTGCCTTATTATCCTAGAAAAAAATGGGATTTCACTATTCGTCAATTGGCAGGTCATACTGCAGGAATTCGGGGCTATCAAGGTACCGAATACGGACTCAATAAACCCTATTCTATCAAAGAGAGTATTGTCATATTTAAAGATGATGATTTGCTTTTTGAACCCGGTACTGATTATCTGTATAACAGTTTTGATTGGGTGTTGATTTCTTTGGCGATACAAGAGGTGAGTGGTATACCTTTTGAAGATTTTGTACAAACAAGGGTTTTAAATCCGTTAGGATTGAAAGCCACTTTTCCAGAAGTTGATAGCGAACAAAGTCATAATAATGTGGAGAAAGATAAAGCTCACGAAGTTGTAAAAGCGCTTAATTTAACTAAATTTTATTCTAAGAATCGGTTGGGGTTTAGAACTGCAATTCCTGTAAACAACTATTATAAGCTTGCGGGTGGAGGATTTTTATCCACTTCTGAAGATATTGCCAATTTTGGACAGGCATATTTGAATGAAAATATGCTACCTAAAGAAATACTTTCTTCGTTTTTAACCTCTGAAATTGTTCATGGAGACCAAACTTTTTACGGATTAGGTTGGCAAGTAAGTCAGGATAATAAAGGAAGAAAGTACTATGGTCATATAGGTAACGGCGTAGGTGTTTACTCTAATTTTTACGTTTTCCCAAAGGAGAAAGTAGTATGCGCGATACTCATTAATTGCACAAACCCTGAGATTCAAGAAGAATTAAATGAAATTCTTGATTTAATAATTTGAATTGTTGTAACACCTTGACTTTATAAGATTACGGTTTTAATTATTGGTTTCATTGCATTACTTATCGAAATACAAGTCTAAATCACCAGGTGTAATAGTAGTTCGATCTAAATTGTAAATTAATGGTTGGGTAATTGAATCGAAGTAAAGTCCCCAAAATAAAGAATACGGTGATCTCAGGTTAATTGGTTTAACCGTTTTGTTTTTATTGAATAATTCATTGGTATTAATATCTTCTATTACTGGAATATGAATTTCATTGGGTACCTGACCCATTAAAGTGGAATAGTGTTCGAAATGATGAATTATGGCGCTAATTATAAATTCAAGCTCTTCTACAATACTATTTCTTTCAACAGAATGAATGCTAACTGAGGTGTTTTTAAAATATATCGAAACTTCTTGTAAATCAAATGCATTAGTCATAATCTGGTTCAGATTATGTACCGCATTCTGAAAAAGAAGAATAGATTTTTTCAAAGTATTTTTTCTAAACGCAATGTCAAAAGGCATCTTAAGTAATGAAATTACTTCTGAAAGACTAAAGTTGATCTCAATCTCAATAGCGAGGCTAACAAATTCCTCTTCAGAGGGACATATAACGACCTTAGTGTCGGTTGAAAAAATGTTTTCTAAATTTTCTTCAAATGCTAAAATTATATCAAGTTCGTTTTGATCAAGAAAAATGTTGGAGTGGTTTGTCATTTGCAACTAATTTTTAGTTGATTGAATTAATCTCTTGAGTGGAGGAACTCAATACTAAAAACAATTTGTAAAAAATATTCGTATATTAGTAGCAATGTTAGAATAAAGATATAGAATATTTTTTATATAAAAAAATAAAAATGCTTTTAAATAGAATACATGAGTATCTTCTAGATCAAAACCTAAGTTTTAATAAATTTGAAATATCATTAGGTGTTAGCCATGGCAGTATATCAAATGCATGGAAGCGACAAAAAAATATAGGTTCAAATGTAATTGAGAAAATACTAACTATTTATCCTGAAATTAGAGCGGAATGGCTACTAAGGGGTGAAGGTGAAATGTTGAATTTTTCTTGCAATCGTGAATTAGAGCCTCAAGATTTACCTGATAAAAATCTAGATCAAGAATTAATTTCGAAAACGCTTCTTTTTTTTAATCTAAAAAACCGTAGTGAGTTACAAGGGTATTTTAAAGGCACATCATCTTCGCAAGAGGCCTTGCCAATAGAAGAGATTATTCTCAAAACATGGGAAAATAAATATGGTCAAGAGTTAAAAACTATAAAGCTTCAACTAATGACCTTATTTACTTCGCAATTAGATTTTGAATTGAAGTCGGAAAAACAAAATTCTAATTCAAAAATTGCCTAAGAAATATTTCTAATTCCAGCAACATATTCTAATTTGAAATTAATTAAATCGACCAAAAATTTTACCGTAGACTCCTCGCGATTTTCGTTAAATTTTTGAAGAAAGTCAATAGTATCTAATGAACTTTGACGGTATGTTACTGCATGCTCTTCAACGTTAATTATTTGGTTATAAAGGCCATTAAAATAAACAATCATATTGTTAAACCACTTTTTCTCGTTCGTAAACGAACGTAATCTTTCCATTTCACTAGAAAGCTTATCGATACCAGCGAATTCATCAATCTTTTGTGTCATTAGTTGTTGTAAGGTCATTTTTTTTAATTTAAGTTGGCTATAATAGTTGATTATTTTCGATACAATGACGGGGAAAGATTTGAATCTTTTTTTGATTTAAAAAATAATAATTGGGAGAAGTTAAATGTACTACAATAAATAGTAGCAACAGTTCTAAATCACTTTTGTTTTATTCAAAATTAGCAACAATCTATATTGGATAAATAGCATTGAGCTTACGCTTTCGAGGTACGTTCTAATAGTACTTTTCGAATATTTTAAAAGCTTCAAAAAGTATACCAATAGAATGATTATATTTAATTGTTAATAACTCTTTAGCTACATACAATGAAAAAAATAGCCTTTTTACTTTTGATTTTAATATTTTTTATGGCTTGCAAATCTAAAAACGAAGAAAAACTTTCGAATCAAACTATAAAAGTATCAATAGAGCAAGCGACTATAAAAAAAATTGATGTGCATGCCCATTTTAAATATGATCGAGATTATTTACCTGTTTTCTTAAAAAAATGGAATATGCAGGCGGTTTTAGTTGATGTTGCAATTGCTGATTCGGTCGGTGTGAATCGGAGTTGGAATGAATATGTTGCGCTAGAGAAAGCTCATCCTGAGTTATTTTCTCTTTGCTCTTCTTTAATTGGAATTGGAATAGATGAACCTGATTTTGCAATTAAACAAATTGAACGTCTAAAGAATGAAATTGATCAAGGGGCAAAAATGGTCAAGGTTTGGAAGAATTTTGGTATGGTTACGAAAGATGCTTCTGGAAAATTCATCCAAATTGATGATGATCGTTTACAGCCTATTTGGGATTTTTTGAAAGAAAAGGGTATTCCTGTAATGGCACACATCGGAGAGCCTGTTCAAGCTTGGAGACCCCTTGATGACAAAAATAATCCACATTTCGGTTATTATTCAGACCATCCTGAATATCATGCTTTTAAGCATCCTGAAATTCCTTCTTATGAAACCATAATAGCTGCTCGCGATAATTGGATTGCTGCTAATCCCGATTTGAAAATTTTATGTGCACATATGGGTAGTATGTCGCATGATGTAGATATGGTCGCTGAGCGTTTAGATAAATTTCCAAATATTTATGTGGAACCCGCTGCTCGCTTTGGTGATTTGGTAGGTCAAGATTCGGATAAAGTAAAGGCTTTCTTTGAAAAATATCAAGACCGAATTATATTTGGTACGGATTACAACAATTCAAATCCCCAAGAAGGCAAGTCGGCAGAAAGCTTAAAACAAGAAGAGAAAATTCTCGATAAAGATTATAACCGATTATGGCGGTATGTTGCAACCAGAGACTCTATTGCTGAACGGGGACAGAAGAATATAGGACTTGGACTTTCGGTTAAGATTTTGAACAAGTTTTACTATCAAAATGCAGCTAAATTTTTAAAGTTGTAGTAAAATAGAAATTGCAAATGGGTAATTTTAAAAGTTGTTTACTAAGTATTACATGCATTTTCGTTTTAGGGTGTCAAGAAACACCAAAAACCGAAAAAATTGCGCCTAATATTTTATGGATTTATCTTGAAGATACATCACCATTGATAGGTAGTTATGGCACCGCGCTTATAGCGACTCCGAATATAGATAAACTCGCAGAGCAGGGCACGTTGTACAACAATGCTATTATGCCCGTGCCTGTTTGTTCACCCGTTCGTTCGAGTATCATAACAGGTGTAATGGCCACTACTACTGGCGCTCACAATCATCATAGTTCGCGCACTCCAGAGTCTGCAATTTATTTGGGAGAGCATATAAAAACGATTCCTGAAGTATTTAAAAAAGCAGGCTACTTTACATTCAATAACGGAAAAGATGACTACAATTTCAATTATAACAGAAAGGACTTATATGATCAAGAATATATGGTGCATCCGTTATATGGAAAAAAAGGAGTGGATATTCCGTTTTCTGAAATACCGATTAATCAACCTTTCTTTGGACAAATACAATTGTCTGGTGGAAAGGAAATTTTCAAAGCTGATTTTAAAACAAGTGTAAAAACCCCGATGGATCGATCAAAAATTGAATTACCACCATATCTTCCAAATCATCCTGCGATAGTTGAAGAATATGCAAATCATTTAGATGCTATTCAGGTTACCGATGCAAAGTTAGGTGGCATTATGAAAGATTTAAACAATAACAAATTACTCGAAAACACTATTGTTTTCTTTTTCTCTGACCACGGAATGCGATTGACGAGACATAAACAATTTTTGTACGATGGCGGTCTTCATGTACCACTAATTATTGCTGATTTTAGAAAAGACAAAGCAATCAAAATTGGCGCAGTCAATGAAGATTTAGTGAGTGGTTTAGATTTAGGAACAAGTGCTTTGGCTTTGGCAGATATCACTATACCTGATCATATGGAAGGTAAGAATATTTTTGATACGATAGCTGCTCCCCGTGAGTATGTGATTTCTACTCGTGATCGTTGTGATTTTACGATTGATAGAATACGATCTGTTCGTTCGAAAAAGTTTAAATATATACGAAATTTCATGACCGATCGACCCTATTTGCAATCGACGTATATGGATGTGCAAGGAGTTGAATTCGTAACCGTGATGAAGCAAATGCATATGGATGGTAAGTTAAACGAGATGCAAGACAAATTCTTGTCAAATGAAAGACCTTCAGAAGAACTGTATGATCTAATAACCGACCCCTTTGAAATCGATAATTTAGCGAAAGACCCTAAGCATTCAAAAACTTTGGCAACCTATGCAGGCATTTTAGAAAATTGGATCGCGGAGACCGATGATAAAGGGCAATATCCAGAAAATAAGGAAGGTTTAAAACTGATGTTAGGTATATGGGGTGATTATGCAGTAAACCCTGAATATGATGCGTTACGCAATGAATTTCCTGAGCTTTCAGGGTCTCAGGTAGCCTTAAAGAATGCTAAATACCAGAAAGTTGTAGATTAAAATGCTTTTAAATTTAATACTATTATAATTCGCAGATAAAAAAGTCATAGACTTTATACTTACCCGATTCAGTTTAAACATTTTTTAGAATGAATTTAACTTTTTGTTTAATGATTATTATTTATCTTTAAACAAAAATTTGTATTATGAAAAAAATCGGCATATCGTTAGTTTTAATCATTTTTGGTGCATCTGCAATGCTTGCCCAAGAAATAACAGCATTCCCCAGCACTTTTGGGATTGAATTCTATCAAGATCAAGAAAAATTAAATTGGAAAGAAGTTGATGCTTTAATGTTGGGAAATACGGTTTCTGAAGCGCATTGGCGTAAATCAAAAAAGAACCTACTAGGTGGAATGGCTTTCGGAGCCATGAACTTTGGAGCAGGCATTTGGGCTATCTCAAATGAAGTGAATAATAAACCGATTACTGAGCCAATGATTGCTTTTGGCGCTAGTGCTCTAATCGCTTCAATCTTTGGCAACTCTGCCTTGAAAAATAAAAAGATGGCAATATTAAAATATAATGACAGTTTAGGAAAAGAAACTTCTTTTTATTTAGTACCAACAAGTAATAGCAATGGACTCGGTTTAGCCTTAAAATTTTAAGATTTTTACTGAATTGAAAAAAAATCTATTGAAAACTAGATTTTTAAATATAATTCATACATTAGCGCAAGTTTAAGTGAAACATGATTAATCAATATTTTTACAACAGATTCTTTTTCTATTTCTTTTTTAAAAGAAGTACGGGACAGTTGTAGTTTATTGAAAAAATAACAACAATTAAAGTCCCATGTAAAATGGGGCTTTTTTTTTGTTTGATTTTTAGGAACATAAAAACATGAGTTTAAAAATAGCCATACAAGGTATACAAGGTTCAAACCACCATCAGGTCGCAAAGGATTATTATGGAGATAACATCAAACTAGTCGAATGCTTGTCATTTGATTTCTTGGTAGATCAACTTTTAAATGGTAAAGCTGATAAAGGCGTTATGGCAATCGAGAATTCTATTGCGGGTTCCATTATTCCGAATTATAATAGAATTTACCATAACAGACTTCATATCATTGGGGAACATTATTTAAATATTCATCATAATTTGATGGTACTTAAAGGGCAAAAAATTAGTGATATCAACGAAGTACATTCGCATCCTATGGCTCTTTTACAATGTGCAGCTTTCTTTCGTCAATATCCTGAAATTAAATTGGTTGAAGACGTTGATACCGCCGAAACGGCAAAACGAATTCAAGAGGGTCAATTAAAGGATATTGCGGCAATAGCGCCGAAATTTGCGGCTGGGTTATACGGTTTGGACATCGTAGCAAAAGACATTCAGACGATACAGAATAATGCCACTAGATTTATTATTGTAAAAACAAAGAATAAGGAGCTCCCTAAAGAAGAAATTAATAAGGCTTCAGTACGTTTTATTACAGACCATAAACGGGGTAGTTTGGCGGCCATGCTTAATGTGATGAGCGATTGCAATTTGAATTTGACAAAAATTCAAAGTCTTCCGATTATTGAAAGCCCTTGGAAATATGCCTTTTTTGTTGATGTGACTTTTGATGGATATGCCAATTTTGAAAAAGCAAAGGCATTGTTGGACATCATGTCAGAAGATTTTAAAGTATTGGGTGAATATAAAAATGCCAGATTATGATACAAACTGCTGACAGACTTGAAACGGTTCATGAATACTACTTCTCAAAAAAGTTGAGAGAAGTACGCGGCCTCATGGCAAAAGGTCGTCCAATTATTCATATGGGAATTGGTAGTCCTGATTTAGCGCCTTCTGAAAATGTAATTCATGCGATTCAAAATGCGGTTACAGATGGTGGAGCACATCAGTATCAAAGTTACCAAGGCTTACCAGAATTGCGCGAAGCGATTGCAAAATTTTACCTTTCAAAATTTGAGGTTGAAGCTGACGCCGCAACCGAAATTTTGCCTTTGATGGGTTCAAAAGAGGGTATCATGCATATTAGTATGGCCTTCTTGAATGAAGGTGATGAGGTGCTAATTCCGAATCCGGGTTACCCCACCTATACCGCAGTAAGTAAGTTGGTAGGTGCCATTCCGAAGTACTATGATTTGGTTGAAGATAAAGGCTGGTTTCCTGATTTGGAATGGATGGAGAAAGAAGATTTATCTAAAGTGAAATTGATGTGGATTGGTTATCCGCACATGCCTACTGGGGCAACCGCGAGCAAAAAACAATTTGAAAAGCTGATTGATTTTGCAAAACGAAATAACATTCTTTTAATCAATGACAATCCGTATAGTTTTATTTTAAATGACAATCCGACCAGTATTTTAAGTATTGAAGGAGCTAAAGATGTCGCTTTGGAATTGAATTCTTTAAGTAAAACTTTCAATATGGCCGGTTGGCGTGTTGGTATGGTTTTAGGAAATGAGGATAATTTAAAATCCATATTAAAAGTAAAAAGTAATATGGATTCAGGAATGTTCTATGGAATTCAAAAAGGTGCAATTGAGGCCTTAGGAAATTCGCAAGGATGGTTTGATAATTTAAATATCATATACAAAGCTCGCAAGGAATTAATAGTGCAATTGGTAAAGAAATTAGGATGTACTTATGACTCCACTTCTGTAGGTTTATTCGTGTGGGCGAGATTACCTCATGGCGTACCTTCCGCAGAAAAATTCATCGATGATATTTTATACGATAAAGATATTTTCATCGCACCAGGAACAATATTCGGAAGCAATGGCGAAGGCTATATTCGGTTTTCACTTTGCGTAACCGAGGAGAAAATTAAAGAAGCAATAGATAGGTTTTGACGGGTACAAAGTACGAGATACAAAGTTGTAGTAAAAAAGTAAAAAAGCTAAAAATTAACAATTGCCCTATTGAAAGTGCTTTAGAGGTGATTTGCAGGATGTCAAATAAACCTAAAACTAATAAAAAATGAAAATATTCATCATTGGTATTGGATTAATTGGCGGCTCAATGGCGAAGGATATCAAACGCATTCTGCCTGACACAAAAATCTATGGCATCGATGCTAGTGAATCGCATTTGGAAGAGGCATTAGCGTTAAAACTAATTGATGTAAAGTCTAGTTACGTTGATTTGGGTCTTGCTGATATGGTAATTGTATCAATTCCGGTAGATGTTTTGGTAACTGAGCTTCCTAAAATATTGGATGCTGTAAATGAAAATTGTGTCGTTTTTGATGGTGGTTCTACAAAGAACTTAATCTGCAAGCGATTAGAAAGTCATCCAAAGCGAAGAAATTATTTAGCTTGTCACCCGATTGCGGGTACTGAATTTTCTGGTCCGTCAGCAGCTATTGAAGGCTTGTATGAGGGTAAGACCAATATTATCTGTGAAGTAGAGAAGACTGCTTTCAAGTTACAAGAAAGAGCTTTAGAATTGTTTCAAAATATGGGAATGCGAATTCGTTACATGAACCCTGAAGCACATGACAAGCACATTGCCTACGTATCACATTTGTCACACATCAGTTCTTTTATGTTAGGAAAGACGGTAATTGAGAAAGAGAAAAATGAACGCGATATTTTTGACATGGCTGGCTCAGGTTTTGAAAGCACGGTGCGCTTGGCAAAAAGTTCACCGGCCATGTGGACACCAATTTTTGAGCAGAATAAAGATAATGTTATAGAAACCCTTGAAGAGTATATTCAAAATCTAGAAGAATTTAAGCAAATGCTTTTAAAAGATGATTTCGATGGAATTTACAATGAAATGAATAACACCAATAAGATTAAGAAAATCTTGAACGGAATTCCTATGAATAAGAAGTGAAAAAATAGCGTTAAGATGGTTAGAGCCAAGAATCAAGACTAAAAAAATAGATATAAAAAGTGTCATTTGGAGCGCCGTTGAAGGACAATTGCGCTTAAGGATTCAAAATAGTAATAAATCAAAAAGTCAGAACTAAACAAAAAGTAATGGAGAATACAAAAGAAATGAGAACATGGTTGGATGATATGGGTTTAGACCATCCACTAGTAATAGCAGGGCCATGTAGTGCAGAAACCGAAGAACAAGTATTGGGTATTGCTCATAGTTTGAAAGATACCGATGTTAATTACTATCGTGCAGGTATTTGGAAACCAAGAACGCGCCCTGGAAATTTTGAAGGCGTAGGTGCTTTAGGTTTAAAGTGGCTCCAAAAAGTAAAAGCTGAAACAGGTTTAAAAACGGCTACCGAAGTGGCAAATCGTGCTCATGTAGAGTTAGCTTTAGAACATGATATTGACTTATTATGGGTTGGCGCACGTTCGACGGTGAGTCCGTTTATCATGCAAGAATTGGCTGATGCGATGGCTGGTACTGACAAGATTGTTTTAGTTAAGAATCCGGTGAATCCTGATTTGGCTTTATGGCTCGGTGGAATCGAGCGATTACATACTGCCGGAATTAAAAATTTAGGAGCTATTCACAGAGGGTTTTCAACCTATGAAAAGACGAAATATAGAAATATTCCAGAATGGCAATTGGCGATTGAATTTCAGAATAAATTCCCTGATTTGCCATTAATCAATGATCCGTCTCACATTACAGGAAAACGTGATATGATTTTTGATGTTTCTCAAACGGCATTAGATTTAAACTTTGACGGATTGATGATTGAAACACATCATGACCCAGATAATGCTTGGAGTGATGCTGCTCAGCAAGTAACTCCGGATCGATTAGTGCAAATCATGAGAGATTTAAAAATCAGAAAAGAATCGGACCCTGAAGCTCAATATAATAGTGAGTTAAGTAATCTAAGAGCTCAGATTGATGTGATTGACAATCAGTTGATTGAAACGATGGGCAAAAGAATGAAGGTTTCTGATGGAATTGGTGCTTTAAAAAAATCAAGAAACGTAGCTGTTTTACAGTCTAATCGTTGGAATGAGATATTAGGAAAAATGATTTTAGAAGGAGAAACCAAAGGACTTAGCGAAGAGTTTGTACTTCGTATGTTTAAGGCGATTCACCAAGAGTCAATCAATCATCAAGAGAAGATTGTAAAAGCTTAGAAAAAAAGTCAATTAGAAAAACCGCTATCAAATTTTTGATAGCGGTTTTGTTTTGAAAGAAATCAATTCTATTCTTTTTTAAAAATGTATCTGGTTATGAATATACCTTGACCGTCATCACCGCCAGCATTAGCTTCTACACCGCTTGTTACGAACATCAATTCCCATCCATCTTTAATCATTGCGGTTAACTTTGAAGAAATAACCGCGTCGTTTGCAGCTATGTTTTGAAAACGAATTCCTGCTATGTTGTAAAAGTTAAGCAATTTGGTTTCTTCAAAATTCTTTACTCTAATATCTCCTCGTTTTGATTTGTTTCGGGTGTTGTCTTCTTCAGTTTGGGTTGAAGTGTATTCACCGAAATTCTTTTCTTCTTGTGCATCAACTATACGAGAACGACCTAATCCATTTGGAACAATCGATTCAACACTTGTAATAACTTTAATTTGTTGTGCATTAATTTCTGTAGTGGCAAGTAAAATCAAACTTGCTAAAAATATAATTTGTTTCATTTTAAAATATGTATTTGTTACTATTCAAAGACAATGCATTTAAAAAAGGGTTGCATTTCTAAAGTTTAAAAAGAATTCGCATTTGTTTATCAGCTGCTGAAAGACAGTAATATGAAAGTATTGCTTTACTTTGCAACTTTAAATGAAGTTAATGCGAGGTATTGTTTACAAATCTACGGGGAGCTGGTACACGGTGAAATCCGAAGACGGTACTTTTTATGAATGTAGAATTAAAGGTAAATTCCGTATTCAGGGTATAAAAAGCACTAATCCGATTGCGGTAGGAGATATTGTGAAATTTCAGATTGAACAATTAGGTGACGATGCAGTAGGAACTATTTCCGCTATCGAAGAGCGAAAGAATTATATCATTCGAAAATCGGTAAACCTTTCTAAGCAAACACATATTATTGCGACAAATCTCGATCAAGTTTTCTTATTAATCACCTTGAATAACCCGAAGACCTATCCTGTGTTTATAGATCGCTTTTTGGCAACTGCAGAAGCTTATGACATACCAGTAGTTCTTCTTTTTAATAAAATAGATTCATATAATAAAGAAGAATTACTAGAAGTAAAATATTTAGCTGCTCTTTACAGAAAAATAGGTTATGAGTGTATTGGTATTTCAGCAACTACAGGAAAAAATGTCGAGAAGGTCAAAAAATTAATGATCGGTAAAACCAGCATGTTTGCAGGTCATTCGGGCGCTGGAAAATCTACCTTAGTCAACGCATTAGAAAAGGAACTTGATCTAAAAACAAAAGCAATCTCGGCTCAACATTTACAAGGGCAACATACAACAACTTTTGCCGAAATGTATGATTTAAGTTTTGATGCAAGAATTATCGATACCCCGGGAATTAAAGGTTTCGGAATCGTTGATATGGAAAAAGAAGAAATTGGCGATTACTTTCGAGAATTCTTCAAATTGAAGATCGATTGCAAGTTCAATAATTGCCTCCATATAGATGAACCTCAATGTGCTGTAAAAGATGCATTAGATAATGATGAGGTGGCTTGGACACGATATAAAAGCTATGTTCAAATGATAACAGGAGAAGAAGAGAATTATAGAACAGATATTTACGGCGAGAAAAAGTGAGAGCAGTCATTCAAAGAGTTTTAAGAGCAAATGTTAGGGTTGAGGATAAGCTAATTTCCGAAATTGAAGCAGGACTATTGATTCTTTTAGGAATAGAAAATGAGGACACAAAAGAAGACATTGAATGGCTTTCTCGTAAAATTACCAATCTGCGTATTTTTAATGATGCAGAAGGGGTTATGAATATATCTCTTTTAGAAAGTAAAGGTGATGCTATTGTAGTAAGTCAATTTACACTTCAGGCTTCTACAAAAAAGGGAAACAGACCTTCTTATCTTAAAGCAGCAAAACCAGAAATTTCGATTCCGTTGTACGAAAATTTTGTAAAGCAATTTCAAATCGACTTGAAAAAATCTGTAGGAACGGGAGTATTTGGTGCTGATATGAAAGTTGATTTATTGAATGATGGCCCTGTAACCATTATCATTGACACAAAAAATAGAGAATAATGAGCATAAACGAAACTCAAAAAGCTGTAGATAATTGGATTAAAGAACATGGCGTACGCTACTTTAACGAGTTGACGAACATGGCTCAACTTACAGAAGAAGTGGGTGAGGTGGCACGAATAATAGCCCGAAGGTATGGTGAGCAAAGTGAAAAAGAATCAGATAAAAACAAAGACTTAGGTGAAGAATTAGCTGATGTACTTTTCGTAGTGCTTTGTTTAGCCAATCAAACTGGTGTAAATCTACAAGAGGCTTTTGATCAAAAATTAGAGCTGAAATCTAAACGTGATCATGACCGACACCACAACAATAAAAAGTTGAAATAGTGTTATCTTTGAGGCTTTATTTTTATTAAGGTTAGCACCCTTGTAGGGACTCTAACGTACTATTTATTACGCGAATGTAGTTTGCTATATTCACTTTCTACCTTATGATAATCACTTAAATATAAAACCACCTTGAAATTACAATTATCTGGCCCTCCGAGCAATTTTTTAAAAGCGACCATAAAAATTACAGGCTCAAAAAGCGAGTCTAATCGATCTCTACTTTTACAAGCCTTATTTCAAAATTTGAAAATCTCAAACGTTTCAAATTCTGATGATGCAAGGGTAATGCAGCGCGGACTTCAAATTTCGAATGGAGAAGTTGATATTCACCATGCGGGCACAGCAATGCGTTTTTTAACTAGTTTTTTTGCGTCTCAAGTAGGTAAAGAAGTAACACTTACAGGTTCGAAACGTATGACTGAAAGACCCGTGAAAGTTCTGGTAGATGCCCTTCGCAGTTTAGGTGCTGAAATTGATTACCTTAAAAATGAGGGCTATCCACCTATTCGAATTAAAGGAAAAAAACTGAATGAAAATAAAGTCAGTTTACCAGCAAATATTAGCAGTCAGTACATCTCTTCGCTTTTGCTAATAGCTCCAAGTCTAGAAAATGGCATTGAGTTAGAATTAATTGGTGAAATCACCTCGGTACCTTATATCAAAATGACCTTGGCCCTTTTAGGTGAAATAGGAGTTGACCATTCTTTTAAAAGCAACTTGATTAAAGTGTCTTCAAAGAAAGCAGTAGCAGATAAAAACTTAATTGTAGAATCAGATTGGAGCTCAGCTTCTTATTTTTATAGCCTTGTCGCTTTATCTGACATACATACTGAAATAACTTTATCTTCTTATAAAAAAAATAGCTTGCAAGGCGATAGCGTCTTAGCTGAAATTTATACTGATTTTGGAGTGGAAACTGTTTTTCAGAAAAATACAATCGTATTAAAAAAAGTGAAGAATTGTCAAGTATCCACGGTTAATTATGACTTGGTTAATGCCCCTGATATCGCTCAAACCATTGCAGTAACATGTTTCGGACTAGCAATAGGGTGCCACTTAACCGGTTTACATACCTTAAAAATTAAAGAAACAGATCGGTTAGAGGCCTTACACAAAGAACTTTCTAAATTAGGTGCTGATATTTCAGTTTCTGACAAAGACTTGACGTTAAAAGCTTCTGAAGAACTCAATTCAGGGGTAGACATCGATACGTATAAAGACCATAGAATGGCTATGGCCTTTGCTCCATTAGCTTTAAAAACACAGTTGCTAATTAATGAGGCTGAAGTGGTTTCGAAATCATATCCTGATTTTTGGAACGACATGAAAAAACTGCAAATTGAAGTAAAAGAATTATAATCTGCATTTAATCATCGTTTTACTTGACAACGCCTATTTGGGAATCGTATATTTGCAGCCGCTAAAAATTTCTAATTAAAATACCTTAAATGAAATTATCACACTTTGGTTTTGAACTGCCAGAAAATTTACTCGCAGAATACCCTTCGGAAAATAGAGATGAATCAAAATTAATGGTTATTCACCGTGAAACGGGAAAAATTGAGCATAAGATGTTCAAAGATATGATTGATTATTTTGATGAAGGTGATATCATGGTAATAAATAATACCAAGGTGTTTCCTGCAAGACTATACGGAAACAAAGAAAAAACTGGTGCTCGTATTGAAGTGTTTTTATTGCGAGAGTTGAATGAAGAACAGCGCCTTTGGGATGTATTAGTAGATCCAGCAAGAAAAATCAGAATTGGTAACAAACTGTATTTTGGTGATGATGAATCATTAGTTGCTGAGGTCATAGATAATACTACTTCAAGAGGTAGAACACTTCGTTTTTTATATGACGGTTCTTATGGTGATTTCAGAAGAAAATTAAAAGAGTTGGGCCAAACGCCGTTACCAAAATATATTAAAAGAGATGTGGAGCCAGAAGATGAAGATCGGTACCAAACTATTTACGCTAAACATGAAGGCGCAGTAGCTGCTCCAACTGCAGGTTTGCATTTTTCTAGACACTTGTTAAAAAGATTAGAAATCAAGGGTATTGATTTTGCTGAGCTAACACTTCACGTAGGTTTAGGTACATTTAATCCGGTTGAGGTAGAAGATCTTTCGAAACATAAAATGGATAGCGAAGAACTAATCATTGATGAAAAGGCAACGGAAATTGTAAATAACGCTAAAGCTAACAAACGTAGAATTTGTGCAGTAGGCACTACTGCAATGCGAGGTCTTGAAAGTGCAGTTTCTTCTCATGGCACTTTGAATGTACATGATGGTTGGACAAATAAATTTATTTTTCCACCTTATGAATTTAGTATTGCAAATGCGATGGTTACTAATTTTCATTTGCCCAAATCAACATTGTTGATGATGGTATCAGCATTTATGGGTCATGATTTGATGAAAAAAACGTATAAAGAAGCAATTCTTGAAAGCTATAAGTTTTATTCTTATGGTGACGCGATGTTAATTATTTAATTTCTTTATAAGCTCAGGTGAGAATTTCGTTATGATAAAAACCTGAGTTTTTAATACATATCAATCCCTCTTTAGTAGCAGTACGATAAGAGGGATTTTTTATACAATGTAAAACGTGGAGATTGAAAAGAAAGATATACGCGCTTTGACCCGAGAGCAACTAAGAGATTTCTTTGTTAACAATGGAGATAAAGCTTTTCGTGGCAATCAGGTCTATGAATGGCTTTGGCAAAAGGGCGCACATTCTTTTGAGGTCATGACCAATCTCTCAAAGGAGACAAGAGAAATGCTCGGAGCAAATTTTGTCATTAATCATATCAAAGTTGATGTGATGCAACGCAGCTCTGATGGTACCATTAAAAATGCGGTGCGTTTGCATGATGATTTGGTGGTTGAATCTGTACTTATTCCTACTAAAACAAGAACAACCGCTTGCGTTTCGAGTCAGGTTGGTTGCAGTTTAGATTGTAAATTTTGTGCTACTGCTCGCTTGAAACGTATGCGTAATTTGAATGCGGATGAAATTTATGATCAAGTCGTTGCCATAGATAATGAAAGTCGTTTGTATTTTGAAAGACCATTGAGCAACATTGTTTTTATGGGGATGGGTGAACCGTTAATGAACTATAGCAATGTTTTAAAGGCGATCGAAAAAATAACTGCTCCTGATGGTTTGGGTATGTCTCCAAAACGTATAATTGTTTCTACTTCAGGGGTACCTAAAATGATCAGAAAATTGGCTGATGATGAGGTAAAATTTAAACTAGCAGTTTCATTACACTCGGCTATTGATGAAATCCGTACCGCAATTATGCCTTTTAACGCAAACTTTACTTTAGCGGCATTAAGAGAAGCTTTAGTCTATTGGTACTCGAAGACTAAAAGTAGAATTAGCTATGAATATGTGGTTTGGAAAGGCATAAACGACAGCCAAAAAGATGTTGACGCTTTAGTAGAATTTTGTCGATTCGCACCTTCAAAAGTTAATTTGATAGAATATAACCCTATTGATGATGGGGAATTTCAGCAAGCAGCTAATAAAGCCATTGATATGTATGTGAATACCTTAGAGCGTAATCGCATAGTGGTGACAGTAAGACGCTCTCGTGGTAAGGATATTGATGCTGCTTGCGGACAATTGGCTAATAAATCATAGGCAGTTCGCTGTTAAAAAAGAAAGCTACAAGGTATTAAGGTAACCTTAAAACAGATTTAAGCAACGCAAAAATTATAAGCCAAGTTATTTATAGGCTTATTTTAAACTTCCAACTTCCAACTTCCAACTTCCAACTTCCAACTTCCAACTTCCAACTTCCAACTTCCAACTTCCAACTTCCAACTGATTACTGAGAACTGATTACTGAATACTCCCTCCTTTTCCCTAATTTTATACGAGCAGTCACATAACAATTAATACAGAATATTCTATTGAAAATAGTATCACAAATAAAAGACCCTATTCGCCCTGAAATGGAACTCTTTGAGTCCAAATTTCGCGATTCAATGTCTTCTAAAGTTGCTTTATTTAATCGAATTACGCATTACATCGTTAATCGAAAAGGAAAACAAATGCGACCAATGTTTGTTTTTTTGACAGCAAAACTATTGAACAATGGAGTGGTTAACGAGCGTACATATCGTGGAGCAGCGGTTATTGAATTAATTCATACGGCAACATTGGTACATGATGACGTTGTTGACGATAGTAACAAAAGGCGTGGTTTTTTCTCTATTAATGCTTTATGGAAGAATAAAATTGCCGTTTTAGTCGGAGATTATTTGCTTTCAAAAGGCTTGTTACTTTCTATAGATAATGGTGATTTCGATTTATTGCGAATTATCTCAGTGGCAGTTCGCGAAATGAGTGAAGGAGAATTGCTGCAAATTGAAAAAGCAAGGAGATTAGATATTACAGAAGATATATATTACGATATCATTCGCCAAAAAACTGCAACCTTGATAGCTGCTTGTTGCTCCTTAGGTGCTTGTTCGGTACAACCTGATTCTGAAGATGTAGAAACTTTTAGAAAGTTTGGTGAGCTCTGCGGAATGGCCTTTCAAATAAAAGATGATCTTTTTGATTATGGTAGTGCTGCAATTGGTAAACCTACCGGTATTGATATTAAAGAGCAGAAAATGACACTTCCTTTAATTCACGTGTTGAATAGCTGCACAAATAAAGAAAGAAAATGGCTGATAAACTCCATTAAAAACCATAACAAAAACAAGGAACGCGTAAAACAAGTAATTGCCTTCGTAAAAGAAAAAGGCGGCTTAACGTATGCCGTTGAAAAAATGTTAGCCTATCGCAATGAAGCGTTAGAGCTGATCAAAGACTATCCACCTTCAGAATATAAAGCCTCTTTAGAGCTTATGGTCAATTACGTTGTTGATCGTAAAAAATAATTTTTTAATTCTCAGGCAACCTTTTTTATTCTTCATGCGTCTATCTTTATAGAAGACAATTTTAAAACTCTTGAAAATTATATCCTTTTATAAAAACGAAAAGCAGCTGATTAAAAAATCAGCTTCGGGTAACCGAGAAGCGCAACAGCGTTTATTCGCTAAATATTCACCTAAAATGTTAGGAGTTTGCAGACAGTATATTAAGGATGTTCATTTTGCGGAAGACGTTATGGTCGATGGATTTTTAAAGGTCTTCACGAATTTAGATTCATTTAGACATGATGGAAGTTTTGAAGGGTGGATTCGTAGAATTATGGTTAGAGAAAGTATCTCTTATTTACGCAGAAAGCAGTTTGTCGTTTATGATGATGAAGTTTTAGATAAGAATGGAAATCAAAACTTTTCTTTTTCAATATCAGATATGGACGTTGAACATATTCAGTTGTTAATAGATGCACTTCCTGATGGGTACAAAACTGTTTTTGTAATGTTTGCTATAGAAGGGTATAAGCATAAAGAAATTTCTGAATTGTTAGATATTTCAGAAAACACCTCTAAGTCACAGTTGTTTAAAGCGAGACGAATGTTACAAGAAAAGTTAAAGGCACAAAAAAGCATAGGGTATGGCACCGAATAAATTTGAAAAACATATTAGAAAGCAGTTAGAAGGGCGTGAAATAGAGCCTACTGCAAATGCTTGGGCAAACTTGTCTGAAAAGTTAGACCTTACAGAAAGACAGCAGTCTAAGAAGAGAAATTATTTGTGGTATGGGGTTGCGGCAAGTATTATTGGGTTGTTGATTGTTTCAGTTGTTTTCTTTAATACTGAAAGACCAGTTTCAAAAACAAATACGGTAGTCGGTCAAGATGAAAATGAGCCTATTAAGGAAATGAATGAGTTTAAAAATATTGAAATTCAAAAAACGAAAGTTGAAGTTGTTTTTAAGGAGAAAATTCCAGCAGAAAAAGCAAAAATAATTATTATTAAGAAAACTATTGAAATAGCTGAGAAAGAAGTGTTTGTAGAGAGTTTAGGGGAGATTGTAGATTCTACGAAAGTACCGTTTAATGATAATTCTGAAGAAATTTTAAATGCAAAAGTATTAGAGGTGCTAGCTCATATTGATTTTCTAGAAAAAGACAAACAATCACTTACTGATGCAGAAGTAGATTCATTGCTTTTAAAGGCCCAAGAAGATATTTTAAAAGAGAGCCTTTCTAATTTAGATAATTCAGTAAACGCAATGGCATTATTAACTGAGGTTGAGGATGAGCTTGATCAATCTTTCCGAAACCAAATATTTGAGTCATTAAAATCGAAATTTCTTAAGGTTAAGACCGCGGTTGCTGATCGAAATAATTAATCAACCAGTTATTAAAGTATTTCTATTTCATCATTTAAAACGGATGGGGCAGGGCGGAGTTTATTCATCAATCAAATTTAAAATCAAATCATTATGAGAGTTGTTTCAAAGTATTTAGTTGTTTTAATCTGTGTATGGGTTACCGAACAAAGTGTGGCGCAGGAAAAGAGTCAAATAAACTACAATGAAAAGATCGAGTTATTAAAAGAACAAAAAGCTAAAGTTACTCAGCAAGAAAAGGCAGCTTTGAAATTTGAAGTTAAAGAGATTAACAAACGCTTGAGTAAAGGGACCATTACGAAGATGGAAGCTGTAAATCAGAAACAAATGGCCGCTGAAAAACGTGCTCTTAATATTGAAAATAGAATTGCAATTATAGATAATAAAATTTCACTAATTAATCGTAATGATGGGTTTGAGTTAGAACTAACGGAGGATTTTTATTTCGATAAAGACGATCAAACGGTTTTTGGTCTAAACATGAAAAAATTAAATGAGCCTAAATATCAGAAAAGAACACATACAGATCTCGTATTAGCATTTGGATTGAATAATGCCATTAGATACAACCAATCATTTTCAGATTCTCCATATAAGTTTTTTGGTAGTAGATTTTTTGAAGTTGGCTATGCTTGGAATACAAGGCTAAGTAAAAATAATTGGGTTAGGTTGAAGTATGGCTTCTCATTTCAATTTAACGGGCTGAAACCAACCAAAAATAGATTTTTTAGTACTGTAGCAGATGAAAATGGAATAGAGCGAGTGAAGTTAATACCAGTACCTGGCCTCAATGGCGATCCTGATTTCAACTTGGCAAAGTCGAAGCTAAGAATGGATAATTTTGTATTTCCTTTTCATTTTGAGTTTGGACCTTCTTCAAAGCGCCAGAACGGCAAATATGTAAGATATTCTACTTATAAGAAATGGAAGTTTGGAATTGGGGGCTATGTGGGCTTTAATTATAAGAATATTCAAAAAGTTATGTTTGAAAAAAACTCTTCGTTAGGAACATTTTTGGATTCAGGTAATGGTGGCAATCAGAAAACTATTTTTGGTGTTAGTACTTACTATGGTCGAGGAGATACCTCTTTATACTTGAAATACGATTTAACACAAATATTTCCTGGGCCAAGTCGTAAACAAAATAACATCTCATTAGGTGTAAGATTCGATTTGTAAAACTTCAGTAATCTGATTTGAAATTTATTGTTTGTGCTAAACTATTTAATTCGCAAACCGCTTTAATTGTTTATTTGTAAAAGTCCATTCAGGTGTTCGTAGTTCTTCTTTGATAGTAGAACTGCGATACCAAGGGCTTAGGTTAGAATTATTTGGGTTTTGAAGTATTTGAATTTCTTGGGCTGGCATATAACTCTGCGCAAGTAAGAAAACTTTCTCCTCTGTGGATTCTTTAACCGCCATATCAACTACGATAACGGCATGACCAGGAAAGCCACCTTTTATAAAAACATCTCCGATGCGCATTTCTTCTAAAGAGATAGACTTCATCTCTTTTTCTAAAGAGGCGGTGCCTGCATAACTAAAGACCATTTCAAGATATTTCCAGAAATCTTTTGGTGTGTCAGAGGGTTGAGTATTTTGCTTCCATGAGACATTATTACCATTTACAACAATTCGTTTTCCTTTTCGCCAATTGTTATAATCCGCTTTAAAACCATTGGTGAAGTTAAAATGTATGCTATCGTATTTTTTGTTTTGAAATAGATATTCCGCTCTTAAGCGCAAAACCGCATCAGCGCATTGATGTAAGTCTCGCTTTCCAATGGGTAAGTCTACTACCGCATCGTAAACATTATTGTTGCTTTTGGTTTCTCCATTAAAAAAAGAAACTTTCGTGCCGTCTGGTTTTAGCGGGAGTGATTTTAGATAACTTGCAAAGGTTTCAGTCACGTATGATTTGCGTTCATAGTTCTCCGGTGGTTTAAACCTAGTTTTTATGGTGTTTCCTTCTGGCACTATAATTTGTTGTACCGAAACGTCTTTTCGTTCAGTAGGGGTAGTGTCCCCCTGTTTCAATGAAGAAACGTTCTGACCGCAAGCTTGAAGAAATATGCTGAAGATAAAAATGGCAACTAACTTCTTTTCCATGGAGAGCGATTAAAATTTATACTGTAATTGATAGAATAAACCCTGTACCTTAAAGATAACAGGGTTTTGCATAAATAACCAACTAAAATTTTAAAGTAGCTCAAAAGATACTGAGATGTTGTAAGCTCTAGTTTCTTTTTTATTTGCGTAGTACATTGACTCTGAAATCTTATTCAGATTTGTATCATTTATGTATATGGCTTTGCCGATCTTTCTTCCAATTTTTGCGGCAATTGCACTAGCTTTACCTTTTGCGTTTTTAAAAGCTGCTTCTGAATATTCAGCTAATTGGGCGTCTGTAAATTCTAAATCTAAGGTAGTATCAGATCGTGTAATTCCAGGTGCTTTTACCTCCAAAAATGTTTGTGTGTCTTTTAACGAGCTGCTTTTAAAAACTACAATAGTTCCTTTTTTCTCATACCCTAGAAGTGCGTAATGCAATTGATCTTCTGAAATTTGATCGCGACTAATGCCAGCTTTGTTAAGTTTTTCGTAATAGCCCAATGTAACGTCGTCAAGACATGTGATTTCAGCGTCATAATAGACATTCGTTAAACTTGCAACCATCTTGGTGGTATACTGTGGTGAAATATCGTAAGTATGCGATCCACTTACCGTGATATTATTTTGATAGTTTTGAGCAAATGAACTCATGGTGATTAAAAGTGTCGCTACTATTGCTATTAGTTTTTTCATGATTATTGATTTTGTTGTTATATCCTTGAAGCAGGAAATTTTTTTAATTGTTGTTTACTATTTTAAAGTGATTTCACGCAACGTTTATATCTATGCTTAAGCAACAGTCCATAAAAAAGAGGCTACAATCATCCAAATACCTACTACGATACCCACGATACCTAGTTTACCTTGTTTAGGAGCTATTTTTTCACGTAACTCATCCGCTTTCGCTTTTGCAATATCGTTTTTGGAAAGGAATAACTTATTTATTAATCCTGATCCAAGCATGAAACCGAGCGCTGCGGAAATAATGTTTCCAACTAATAAGGTGATCCACCAAATGGGAGCAATTGTTAACCAACCTAGGTTTAGAATGGCACTAATAATCCCCCAAACACCCCAGAAACAAAAAACGAGTCCGATCCAACCTTGATACGGTTCAATTTTTTCTAGAAGTTCTTTTGCATTTGGTTTTTTTGAAAGTAGTAAAGATGGTACTGCGATAATGCTCAATAAAATTAGTGTAATTCCCCAGATCATAGTTTTAGTTTTTAAATTAGTATTGGGTTTTAAATTCTCTGGTACAAAGTTGCGTTAATAGCTCATCTGATTTAACCCTTGCACTAGTGAAAATTACATCCCTGAAAAAGGGGTATACCCCTTTTACAAGGATTCATTTTAACCTATATTTACGAGCACAACGCGCTATAAAAGCGTACGAAATACGAAATAAAATTGATTGGAAAGTCGACCATAGATCAGGTATATGAAACTGCTCGTTTAGAGGAAGTTATTGGTGATTTTGTACAATTGAAAAAATCAGGTTCTAATTTCAAGGGTCTAAGCCCATTTACAGATGAACGTTCTCCTAGTTTTATGGTTTCTCCTGTTAAACAAATATGGAAAGACTTCAGTAGCGGTAAAGGCGGCAATGTGGTTGCTTTTTTAATGGAGCATGAACATTTTACCTATCCAGAGGCTATTAAGTATTTGGCAAAGAAGTACAACATTGAAGTTGAAGAAACAGAACGTACTGATGAGCAGAAGCAAGAGGCAAATGAACGAGAGAGTATGTATCTGGTTTCTGAATATGCTCAAAGTTATTTTTCAAAAGTACTTTGGGAAAGTGAGTTGGGTAAGGCCATTGGCTTGAGTTATTTTAAAGAAAGAGGTTTTACTGATGAGACGATCAAAAAATTTCATTTAGGCTATTGCTTAGATCAATGGGATGGCTTTACCATAGCGGCCCTTGAAAAAGGATATCAACTAAACTATCTTGAAAAAACAGGATTAACCATTGTAAAAGAAGATACTTCAAACCCTGCTAATTCAAAAAAATTCGATCGCTTTAAGGCAAGGGTTATGTTTCCAATTCATTCAATGAGTGGTCGAGTTCTTGGTTTTGGTGGTAGAATTTTGACCAATGATAAGAAAGCGGCAAAGTATCTAAACTCACCAGAAAGTGATATTTATCATAAGAGTAAGGTGCTTTATGGTATCTATTACGCCAAACAGGCTATTGCAAAAGAAAATAATTGTTACCTCGTAGAAGGCTATACTGATGTCATTCAAATGCATCAAAGCGGTATTGAGAATGTAGTGTCTTCAAGTGGCACAGCATTAACCCCAGAACAGATTCGTCTAATTAACAGATTGGCTAAAAATATTACAGTACTTTTTGATGGCGATGCAGCAGGTTTACGCGCTTCTTTGCGTGGAATTGACCTTATTTTAGAGCAAGGCATGAATGTTAAGGTTTGTACTTTTCCTGAAGGAGAAGATCCTGATAGTTTTTCTAAAAATAATGAGCTTCAAGACATTCAAGAGTACTTGAGTACAAATTCTAAAGATTTTATTCAATTTAAAGCTAATTTATTGGCCGAAGAGGCAGCAGATGACCCGATAAAGAGAGCAGATACGGTTCGTAATATTGTAAACAGTATTGCTAAAATTCCTGATGCGATTAAGCGTGAAATTTATATTCAAGAATGTGCTCAAATCATGAAGGTTTCTGAAGGTGTTTTGTTTAGCACGCTGGCTCAAATTGGTAAAAAGAATCAATCAGAAGTTGCGAAAATAGCTAAGCAAGAACAAAAAGCTTTTGATGTAGTAAAGAATGAAGTTAAGGCTGAAAAGGTTGATGTTCAGTATGAATTGGAGCGAAAGATTATTGAAATGCTTTTGTTGTATGGTAAAGAAGAACAACAATTTGAAGATTTGGTATTGAAGGAAAACGATGATGGAGATTTGATTCTTGAACCAGAATCACTTGAAATAAAGGTTTATGAAAAAATTTACTTAGACCTTCAAGAAGATGAAATAGAATTGACCAACACACAGTTTAGAAATATTTATTTGAAATTGATTGCTGAGTTGAATGAAAAAGAAGATTTTGCTGTGAGTACTTTTTTGTCTGATCTAGATCAAGATATGGTTGCTGAGGTATCTTCCATTTTAATGGAAGAAGAAAAGTACATACTACATGACTGGACACGAAAAGATATTTATCCGAAAGAGAAGAAAGCGGTGATTGCTCAATTGGTTAGTGAAACTATATTGACTTTACGATGTTTTCTAATAAAAAAGAGAATGAATTCATTGCAGAAAATTACAGAGAACAATATGGAAGATAATCAAGAGACTTTAGAAGAAATTATGAATTACTTGCAGCTCAATAATTTGCTAAACAAAAAGCTGAATAGGGTGTTATCGTAATAATTAAAGAAATTTTTGGTACGCTCAATGAATTTATTACATAAAAAAGCCCGACTTAACGGGCTTTTTTATGAGACTTTTAAACAAGTGACTAGTACAATTCTAGTGCTTTAGCTTGTTGCAGTAAGTCTACCATATTATCAACGTTCAACTTTTTCATCAAACGCGCCTTATAGGTGCTAACTGTCTTTTCATTTAAATTAAGGCCCAATGCAACATCTTTGTTGCGTTTTCCACTAGCTAAAAGTTTTAAAACTTCTACTTCTCTAGTTGAAAGCTTTCTAAAGAACCTTCTTGGTTTTTGAGTGCCTTCATCAAAAGCTAAGCGCTGTGCAAGCTCATTGGTGATAAACATGTTGCCCTCACTTACTTTTTTAACCGCTGAAATGATGTAATCAATATCAGAAGCTTTTGAAAGATAACCGAAAGCACCAGCTCTGATCGTACTTAATGCGTAAACATCTTCCGATTGTCCACTATACATCAATACTTTGACATCAGGGTACTCTTTTTTAATTTTTCGAAGCGTGGCAATTCCATTAATTTCTGGAATATCCATCTCCAACATTACTACGTCGGGGGAAACTTTTTCAAGTTTTTCAAATAATTCAGCAGTTGTTGCTGCGGCATCAACTACTTCAAAACCTGTTGCAGAATCCAAGACGTGTTTTACACCCATTCTAACTATAGGATGGTTGTCTGCAATAAGAACTTTAATCATTTTTGATTATTTTGTGGGACAATAAACCTTCGTCGGGTTCAGAATGTCTATAATTACTGACACGCAATGTAGGGTTAAATTATCGAATTCGTAAACTAAATTCTAATTTTTTTCACAAAAAATGTGAATTTTATGATTTTATTCGACTAGTTAACAACAATTTACGCTAAATTACCGCAAAAAACGGATAGGAATTTTACAAATTGGAATTGGAAGCATTTTATGTTGGTTAGCCAGATTAAACTTGTTAAATATATTAAAAACTTCTCGATTTCTACCAGAAAAGTCATCTATTGTTTTATTCTCCTCTTTCATTTGCATTGCCCATTCTAATTCGGGGTACGAAGCGCCTATTTGATCTTCATCAGTTCGATCATCGCCCCATAGACCGTCAGTCGGTGCCGCTTTAATAATTTCTTCGTTAATTCCAAGAAATTTTGCTATTTCGTACACCTCTGTTTTTAGCAAATCTGCAATAGGGCTTAAGTCAACCCCGCCATCGCCATACTTCGTATAAAACCCCACTCCAAAATCTTCAACCTTGTTTCCTGTACCAGCAACTAAATATCCGTTTAAGGCTGCAAAATAATATAAAGTGGTCATTCGAAGTCGGGCCCTAGTGTTCGCTAACGACATAAAACGATCTTCTTCTTTTTCTACAGCAGGTACCGCAGCAACAAACGTATCAAATACAGGTGTTAAGTCAACTTCAAGTCGATTTACGCTGTTGAAATTTGCCTTTAACCATTCTATATGGTTTGAAGCTCTACTCACCTGACTTTTTGCTTGATGAATTGGCATTTCTAGACATAATAGATCTAAACCTGTTTTGGCACAAAGTGTTGAGGTAACGGCAGAATCGATTCCGCCCGAAATTCCTATGGTGAAACCTTTGATATTAGCGTTAACTGCATAATCTTTTAACCAATTTACAATATGATCGACTACTTTTTCCGTATCCATGTTTTTGTTACTAGTTTAAACGTTTAACTTTGTGCCTAAAAATAAAGCGAACCGTGCTAAAAACGAAATGTATTAGAAATTACTTGCATTAAAATCAGAAATAGTCAAGTTTAAGCAAAGAAAATATTGGTTCAAAATCATACAATTATTAAAAGATGATACGATTAACTTTTATACTATTTTTAGCATTGCTTTTTTTCTATGGATGCGATCCAATAGATAAGGTGGAAGCCGAGATTGCAAAAATCGATGTCGACGTTGAGGTCTCTCGTTTTGATCGTGAATTTGCTGCTGGCAAAGTCGCTGATTTGCCTAAATTGAAAAACGACTATCCTTATTTGTTTCCTGTGCAATATCATGATAGTATCTGGGAAGCTAAGATTCAAGACACTATACAGGTTGAACTTTTAAGCGAAGTGGGTAAATCTTTTCCTGATTTTGTGGATGAAAAGCAAGACTTAGAAGCACTATTTCAGCATATCAAGTATTATTTTCCACAGTTTAAAGTACCACATGTAATCACCCTTACCAACGAAGTTGAATACAATTATCGAGTGATTTTGGCTGATTCTTTATTGCTCATAGCTCTAGACAACTATTTAGGTCCAAAACATCGATTTTATGTAGATATTCAAGATTATATTGCCACAGAATTGGATAAAAAGTACATTGCCAGTAATGTTGCTGAAAATTTTGCAAGAAAGGTAGTGCCAAGATTGCGTGATCGAACATTTCTTTCAGATATGATTTACTACGGAAAAATTTTATACCTGAAAGATAAGTTGATGCCTTCAGCTTCAGATGCTGTCAAAATGGGTTATTCTCAAGATGACCTCGATTGGGCCATAGCGCAAGAAGAACCTATTTGGCGTAATTTTATCGAGCAAGAACACTTGTATAGTACCGATAGAGACCTACAACTTCGTTTTATTGAACCTGCCCCTTTTTCAAAATTTGGACTTGATATAGATAATGAATCACCAGGTCGTTTAGGACAGTATATCGGGTGGCAAATAGTTCGTGCTTTTATGAATAATAATGAAATCACCCTACAGCAGTTGTTAAATTTATCTGCAGAAGAAATCTTTAAAAAATCAAGCTTCAAACCCCGTAAATAAAATGGCAAAATTGCACAGCTCAGAAATTACCTTAACGGTTGGCCTTGATGAAAATCGAGTACCTGAAACCTTACAATGGTCAGCTCAAGATGGGGGCATTGATAATGAAGAAGCCAAAGCAATGCTTTTATCCGTTTGGGATAGTAAAAATAAAGAATCATTAAAGATTGATTTATGGACCAAAGATATGCCCGTTGATGAAATGAAAATCTTTTTTCATCAAACCTTATTATCACTTTCTGATACCTTTATGAAAGCAACGCAAGATGAAAAAATGACCGCGCAGATGAAAGACTTTTGTGCCTATTTTGCAGAGAAGTTAGAGTTGAAAAGCTAGAATATTTATCTTTTTATGAGTTATTTTTTTACTTTTTATTCCTTTAGGCTAGTCATTATTTTCAAAATTGATAAGGTAAATCGGAGTTGTTTTAAACTCTAATTTATTAAGCTTTCTTTAAAGGAATATTAAATTCACAACTTTTCTGGTATCCTTCACCAAACCTGATTTTTATGATTAGTGTATCGTTCTTTAAAGAATTACTAGGCACCTTAATTTCTGTTTGCATGGTAGTATGAGCTTTAGAGCCAAGAACTTTGATTTCGCTCCCTTGAATGATTAAACCTATAGGGTCAACATTCGTACGAACAAAGTTGATTTTTGTTGATTTATCGTAGATTAAAAAATCATTTTCGCTCTCTAATTATACGGAGATTTTTTCAAAACTATTTTCACAAACTAAGTCTGTTTTTCGGGCTCCGTAGTAGTGCACCCTAACAATTAGAATACGATTACAATGGCCAGCACTCGACGTGGTTTTTCATAGTTTTTATATGCCCGAATTCTCTATTTTGTTGTAAGGAGTTATTTTTTTCTACGAAATGTTTGTACGATGCTTTTAATATCAGCAATGGCATTTTCGCTATTAGGTACATAGGTACCAACAAAAAGGTAATAACCGCCATTTTCATCAAACAAAATAACTTGATACATTTCTTCATTTTCGTTGTCATTGTTTTTTGCAAAAAGTTCAAAACCATTCAGGTCGTCTAGCGTAATTTCAGTAATATCCTTGCTTGGTAAAACAGAGTAATCATCTGGATATTTTTTTAGACGAGAAATACAAAATAATTTTTTGTTTTCAATTGCAATTTTTGCAAATGATTTATCGGTCAATAAGCTTGCTTTATCAAAGCTTTCTGTTGGTGTTTTTAAATCGCGATTGAATAACATGCCATTTCCAAAAACGCTTTTAAATTGCATATCGCCAACATCTTCGTTAAGCATATAATCTAAAGCTTCTCTGGGGTTGATTCTCAAACTCGGGTCTACAAAAGTTGTTGAAATACTTTGTTTGATTTTTTCTCCTGTTTGTATTGAATCTTTTAAATAAACGCCATTAATTAGTGTGCTCGATTTTTCGTTACCATAGACCAAAAGTTGTTTTGAAAATACCATACCATTGGCGGTTTGATCTAATTCAATAAGTAAGCCATTGTATTCAGCAACTTGGATTTCCTTTTTACTTTTTAGTTCCATTGCTTGAGGTTTCATCATTTCAGAGGTAAAACCTTTGATTATTTCGTTATACGGACCCGGAATTTCCATCATCATAATCATGGAAGTTTGGTCATCCGGATTTTGAAAGCCTTTAAAATTTGTTGAAAGTTCAAATAGTGCTGGGGGAACCATAAAAATATTGGTTCCTTCAATTTGAAGGTGATTTTCTGATTTTTCTTTGGGTAGTTCTTGTCCAAATGCAAGTATGGAAAATGAAAGTAAAACTATAGTGAGTATATGCTTTTTAATCATGGTTTTAGTTTGTTATAATGGTATACTAAGATGCTAAAGTTAACTTTTTGTGGGTGATTTCGATTTAGAAAAATCGCAAGCGATAAATTTTAGGTTTTGATTTTAGCAGTATTTTATTTGAACTTTTTCATAAGTTTAGAAACTGACTTTTTATAAATAACCAAGGTTTATAGCAAAGCTGTAAAATTTAATATGTCTGAAGGCTGTTTTTCCATGTTTTAAGCAACCGATTTATCAGTTCTTAGTAATAATATTTCTAACAATTTTTATCACCTTTTTAAATTGATCGTCATTGGCCATCCTTCAAACTGTTCAGCATCTTTTTTAGTAACATCAACATATCGCGGCCAACATTCAAAAGTGGTAGTCTTATCGGTTTTGTTAAAATGAATCAATCCATAACCTCCCCCTTTTGAATTACTTTCTGGGTTTACGTAAGCCATCATGCTAATTTTGTTGTTAAAGCCATCGAGATAGTCCCCCGTCCAAGGTAAGCTAGTATTGAGGTTCGGATTTGCACCAGCTTTTTCATTTTCAGGCCACCACCATCGGCTGTAATAATCATTGACTATGGCAGGCACCACAAACGACCATGGGCCATCACCAAATTCATGAATGCCTTGTTTGATGACTGTTGCCAAATGCTGGTCACCAGCGATGTGAACAGCACCTGCTTTTTGTAAAAGTGTTAAGGCTTTGCTGCGACCAGTTTGTGGCCATCCGTTTGAGTCTAAATCTGCATGCAATCGGTTTTCTTTTTGGCCATGAATATGTGCTCCGCCACAAAAACCGGTTTGTGAAAGCACGACTTTAATATGATCTTTCTTAACATCACCCCAATGCTCTAAAAATTCTAATTGACGTTTTCCTAATAAAGTAAGACCGGGCAGATCAATGGAGGCTGGGTCATAATCGGGGTTACGTATATGATCGGGTCGCGGCCCTTGTTGGGGTATCTTTCCTTCTGGTCCTGATTTGAATTTTCGATCTTCAAGAATGGCAAAATCAATACCGCCTAAAAGTAGATTGGTATAGTACACCCCAATGCCACGTTCGACTGGAGTAGGGTCATAGGGGTCTGGCAGATGCGCAGTTTGGCAGCGTTCTACCATTTTCACATATTCGGTATGATAGCGATACCCACCATCAGGACTTCCTTTGCTTACTGACAATTTTCCGTTTTCACCCCACAGATTACCTTGACCAATATCATGATCATCGGGTATTGTAATTGCAGGTCGATTGCGAAAAGTTTCTCGAAATTGTAGTCCGAATTTTATCCATGCCGCAGTATGTTCCGTATGGTCATACGATTGGTCTCCAGCAAAGAATATCAAATCAGGATTTTGATGATTGATGTTACGTACAAAATTGGCTCTCATTCCGCGATCTTTGTTAGAATTACATGAAAGTGCAGCCATTGAAATTGTTTTTTTGTCTGTCGGGTCTTTGCGAATTAGTCCTTCAAAATTAGCGTTTGCTCCATGTCGAATACGGTATTTGATGTCATTAGAAGTATTCCAATCTGCAACTCGAAATAACCCTGACCAACCAATATCATTGATGTTTTGTTTTTGAATTTCTATCCAAGCTCCTGCTTCTTCAATTTCTAAACGTATTTCGCGTGATTCTTCGGGGTATAAGGGGTATAGCTGGGCAGATAATTTTAAGGTTTGGTTTGAAACTGTATAGATACCAAAGGCAACCACACTATCACGATGTACTTTTAAGTTAACAATGGGGTTTTCGCTTCGGTTCCACCAATCATTAATTGCAAGGGTATCCACATCAGAAAATGGGGCAGTTACTGGCGGAATTCGTTCTTTTGGTTTTTCAGAACAACTTTGAAAGGACATAAAAAGGAGTACACTATAAATTAGGTTTTTCATGGCTTGTTATTTAAGTCTGTTTTCTTGTAAGTAACCAATGGCAAATAAGACTGATACGCTACCCTAAATATATACCTTAGATTTAGAAAATGAAAAAAGCGCCCGTTCAAAAACTAATTTTTGTTTATAATGCTAATTCTGGTTTACATAATATGATTATAGATGGCGCGCACAAAATAGTAAGTCCCAAGACTTATGAATGCAGTCTATGCGGTTTAACTTTTGGGGCATTTAAAGAAAACAACATTTGGAAAAAATTTAGAATCGAATCAAATCTAGAATTGAATTTTTTGCATAAAGATGAATTTGAGAAGGCTTATTCCTCAAAATTCGGTTATAAATTTACCTTTCCTATTGTTTTAGGTGAAACCAATCATGGGCTAGCGGTTTTTGTAAAATCAGAGGAGTTAGACCGTCTTGAAAATGCTGAAGATTTGATCAACTTGATAAAAGAGCGGGTTTGATTTTTGCTAGGAAACTAGCTGCTAGTAGTAGCGTGTAGGCTGATTAAAACCAACTCCAATTATCTATCACAAAGTCTTTTTAAACTCTAGGTTGATTTTAGAAATAAAATTCAAAACTTCATCACGCCCCATTGTATTTGAAGAAGAGGTAATGAAGTGTTGAGGGGCTTCTTCCCAAATTCCGTCCACCATTACTTGTAAATAAGTTGCCACTTGTCTTTCGATGGCTTTTGGTTTTAATTTATCTGCCTTTGTAAATATGATGCCAAAGGGAATTCCTTTTTCGCCCATCCACTCCATAAACTCCATATCTACTTTTTGTGGTTCATGACGAATATCAACCAAAACAAAGGAGCAAACCAATTGTTTGCGCTGTTCAAAATAGTTGGTGATGTATTTTTGAAAGGTGTTTTTATCTTTTTTAGAAACACGGGCATAACCATAACCCGGTAAATCTACTAAAAACCAGTTATCGTTAACTTTGAAATGATTAATCAATTGTGTTTTACCAGGCCTACCCGAGGTTTTAGCAAGGTGTTTGCGATCCATCAACATATTAATCAATGATGATTTTCCAACGTTCGATCGACCAATAAAGGCATATTCAGGTATGGGTTCTGATGGACATTTAGTCACATCTGAATTACTTATCACAAAGTGGGCAGATTTGATTTTCACAATTAAAACTTAGCATTTTAAAACCTAAGGAAAGTACCAAAGTAGGTTCAAATAAAAGGATCGAAACCGACCCTAAACAGATTATGATTTTGTGTTTTTCCCTAAATAGCCACGGCTTTGTAACCAAGCATCCAAAATTTCATTGAATTCTTGAGGATGCTCCATCATTGGGGCATGGCCGCATTTTTTTATCCAAAATAAGTCAGAATCTGGTAATAATTCATGAAATAAGTCAGCTACATCTGGTGGCGTAACACTATCATTTTCACCCCAAATGATGCAGGTTGGTGTTTTCATTTCAGGTAAATCTTGAGCCATGTTATGACGAATAGCACTTTTAGCTATAGCGAGCGTCTTCACTAGTTTCACTCTATCATTAACTGTCGCAAAAACTTCATCAACAATTTCTTTAGTTGCAACAGCGGGATCATAGAAAACATCTTCTGCTTTCTTTTTGATGAACTCGTAGTCGCCTCTTTTTGGGTAACCAGCACCCATAGCACTTTCATAAAGGCCCGAACTTCCGGTAATGACCAAAGCTTTGACCATTTTAGGATACATTTTGGTATGCAATAACCCAATATGACCGCCAAGAGAATTTCCTAAAAGAATTACATCTTTTAGACCCTTAAATACCACAAATTTTTGAACATATTTAGCAAATTGTTTCACGTTGGTTTTCAACATGGGCATTTCGTAAATAGGCAGTTCTGGTATAAGTACTTTATATCCTTTTGGAGGAAAATGATCTGTTACACCATGAAAATTACTAAGACCTCCCATAAGACCATGTAAAATAATAATAGGGGTGCCTTCTCCTATTTCAATATACTTGAATTTATCTTCGGAGATTAATTTTTCTTTCATTCAAAATACTTCAATGTCGTTGACAAATATAGGTATTTACCTTGGTATTCAATCGGCAGTTTTTTATTACCTCAAAAGCTATAAATGTTTCTTTGAAGAAAAATATTTTTTTAAATCAAAATAAACAAGTCCGGTTTTTTCGAGACACTTCGCGCTGAATTTGACCTAAATCTATGTTTTTTATTAACAAAGTGGTAATTTGTGGTAAATAGTGGTAATAAAATATATATATTTGAGTTATTAAAGCAGAAATCAAATATTTAGGTGATCAATTTCATTGGAACATACGATTGTAAGGCTGATAGCAAAGGTAGGGTAATGATGCCTGTTGCGCTAAAAAATCAGATGACTCCGGTATTGACTGACGGATTTGTCATCAAAAGGTCAGTTTTTCAACCTTGTTTAGAGTTATATCCCATGAAAGAATGGAATTTGCTCATGGAGAAAATGAACAAGAAAAATCGCTTCAAGAAAAAGAACAATGACTTTATTAGAAGGTTTTCTGCAGGGGTCAAAGTTGTTGAAATAGATGGTACAGGTAGATTGCTGATTCCGAAGAATTTAGTATCCATTGCAAATATTTCGAAAGAAGTGGTATTGAGTTCAGCAATTAACATTATAGAAATTTGGGATAAGGACAGTTATGAAAAGGTACTTGATGAAACTGCCGATGATTTTGCAGCTCTAGCCGAAGAGGTAATGGGTGATGAAGGTGATGCACAAGAAGATGTATCATAATCCGGTTTTACTAAAAGAGTCAATAGATGGACTCGCAATTAAAGAAGATGGAATTTATGTGGATGTTACATTCGGCGGAGGAGGACATTCAAAAGAAATACTAAAACGCTTAGGTAGTAAAGGTAAATTGTTTGCTTTCGATCAAGATGAAGATGCAATAGCGAATGACTTGAACGATGAACGATTTACTTTAATTAACGAGAATTTTAGGTATATCAAGCAGTTTTTAAAGTTCTATGGAATTCGGAAAGTAAATGGAATCTTAGCAGATTTTGGTGTTTCATCGCATCAGTTTGACAAAGCAGAACGCGGTTTTTCAACCCGTTTTGATGCTGAATTAGATATGCGAATGAGCAAGAAGAATAGTATTTCGGCTCAAGACCTTGTGAATAATTACGCTTTTGAAGATTTGCGAAATGTTTTGTTCAAGTATGGTGATTTGCGAAATGCAAATGCTTTAGCAAAAGCGATTGTAGCGGAGAGAGAAGTGACTCAAATACAAACAACAGATCAACTTAAGCAGGTATTGCGACAGTTTTTACCAAAATCAAAAGAGCATAAAATTTTGGCTCAAATTTATCAAGCAATTCGCATTGAAGTGAATCAAGAGATTGCTGTTTTAGAAGAGTTTTTAGTACAAACGCCTGATTTGCTTGATATAGGAGGTAGATTAAGTGCTATTAGTTATCACTCTTTAGAAGATCGATTGGTAAAGCGATTCATTAGAGCCGGTCAATTTGATGGTGAGCCTGAAAAAGATTTTTATGGCAATATAGATGTTCCGTTTAAAAAGGTTGGGGGTTTAGTAGTTCCGTCTAGAGGAGAAATAAAAGAAAACAATAGAGCTCGTAGTGCAAAATTGCGCATTGGGGAGCGTATTTAAATTAAGATTCATGAAAAAAGGACTTTTTGATATTTTGAAAGGAAAGTTTTTGGTAAGCGGTGATGCTCCAAAAAACTGGCTCTTTATCATATTCGTCTCTTTTTTGGCAACCGTCATGATTGGCAGTTCGCATAGTGCTGATAAAAAGGTACATCAAATTGCAGCATTGAACGAGGAAGTAAAAGAATTGCGTAGTCAATTTTTAGACGGCCGAACTGAGGTACAACAATTAAGATTAGAGTCAAAAATAGCAGAAGTGCTTTCAGATAAAGATATTTTTCCATCTGAAGTGCCTCCTAGAAAAATCAAAGTTAAAACTAGTAAGGTAGAGTAGTGGCAAAAAATGATAAACACATATTGACCCGTTTGTACCTTGTGGCAGCTTGCCTCTTCTTATTTGCCTGCGCTGTGCTTTTTAAGTTGGTAAGTATTCAATTGGTAGACGGTGAAAAGTATCGTGACCTTGCTGAAGAGCGTACTTCTAAAATGTTTACCATCGCTCCTAACCGTGGAAACTTAATTTCAGACGATGGAAGTTTATTAGCAACTTCAGTTTCGAAATATACGGTTCGCTTTGATGCTGTAACCGTAAAAGAAGCTGATTTTAAGGAACATGTTAAACCACTTGCTCAAAAATTATCAGAATTAACAGGAAAATCTTCTTCGCATTATCAACAAGTTTTACGCAAGGCTAAAGAGAACAAAAATCGGTATGCACTTATTGTAAGAAACTTAGATTATTCGCAGTACATTAAAGTAAAAACCTTTCCCTTATTTAACAAAGGTCCTTACAAAGGCGGGTTAATTATCGATCAAAAAACAGTTCGTGAACACCCTTTAGGTAAGATTGCCGAGCGAAGCGTTGGGTACGAAAATGTTGATGAGAATGGCTACTACAGCGGGGTAGGTCTTGAGCGTGCTTATGGTGAGTTTTTGAGAGGTGTTGAAGGTAAAAGAGAAAAGCAAAAAATTGCCAAAGGGCAATGGAAACCTATAGGTTGGGAAAATATTGTTGAGCCTAAAGATGGGTATGACTTAATCTCTACCATCGATATTAACATTCAAGATATTGCCCATCATGCTTTGTTGGGTCAATTAGAAAAGTATAAAGCTGATCATGGTTGCGTGATAGTAATGGAAACAGAAACTGGCGAGGTAAAGGCGATTTCTAACTTAGGTATTACCAAAGCAGGTAAATATTATGAGCGGTTGAACTATGCCATTGGTGAATCTCATGAGCCTGGTTCTGTATTTAAGCTTATGAGTATGGTCGCCGCCCTTGAAGACAAAGTGATTGATACGAGTACGGTCATTGATACCGAAAAAGGTAAATGGACACTCTACGATCGAACAGTTAAAGATTCAAAACCTGGCGGGTATGGCGAAATAACTGCTGCTAAGGCTTTTGAGGTTTCTTCAAATACTGCTTTTGCTAAAATCATTCATAATGGATATAAAGAAAAACCCGTCCGTTTTGTGAATCGACTGGCGAGTATGAACCTTCATGAAAATTTAGGACTTCCAATAAAGGGCGAGGGTAATCCCGTAATTCGATATCCCGGTGATAAGGGCTGGTCAGGCATTTCATTGGCATGGATGTCTCATGGATATGAGGTAGCATTGACCCCGTTGCAAACACTCACATTTTATAATGCCATCGCTAATGATGGTGTGATGGTGAAACCACGAATGATTAAAGAAGTTAAAGAGTGGAACAAAAGCATTGAAAAATTCGATAAAGAAGTTATAAATGCGGCGGTCTGTTCGAAAGAAACTGCAAAAAAGATGCAGCAGCTAATGAAGAATGTGGTCGAGAAAAAGCACGGTACAGGTCATCGCATGTATTCTCCGAATTTTTCTATGGCAGGTAAAACAGGTACGGCTCAAAAGAATTATCGCGACAAGACCAGCGATAAATTTGGATATATCTCTAGTTTTGCAGGTTACTTTCCTGCTGACAATCCCAAGTATTCTTGCATTGTTGTGATACATGAACCTGATAAAAGTGTCGGTTACTACGGTGCTGATGTGTCAGGACCAGTTTTTAAATCTGTAGCACAAAAAGTATACGCTACCTCACCTTTAATTGATGAAGTTGAGATGTTAGAAGAAGGAAATCAAAATTCAGAAAATTCACATCGTAGATATTACGCTGAGGTGCAGAAGAAGTATAGCACCGTACCCAACGTCACAGGAATGAGTGGAATGGATGCGATATCGATTCTTGAAAATTTAGGCTTAAAGGTTGAAATTAAAGGAAATAATGGGAAGGTTAAAAAACAATCTGTTGCAAAAGGAACAGCTATTAAGAAAGCCAAAAAAATAGTACTTGAACTTTCATGAAATTATTAAAAGACATATTGTTTGGAGTTAGTCTTCGCGCTGTAAGCGGATCAACGAATGTAATGGTAAACACCATTCAATTTGATTCACGCCTAGTTACGATGGACGATGTCTTTATTGCCGTTCGTGGTACTATCACCGATGGTCATAAATTTATTGAAACGGCTATTAATAGCGGTGCAAAAGCCATTGTTTGTGAGCAACTTCCGGAGCAACTGATTAATGAAATTACCTATATAGAAGTTGATAGTGGTAATAAAGCCTTGGCTATCATGGCTTCGAATTATTACGATACTCCATCTAAAAACTTAAAGCTTGTAGGCATAACCGGCACAAACGGAAAGACTACGGTAAGTACCTTACTCTATCAGTTATTCAAAAAGGCAGGGTATAAAGTAGGTTTGATTTCGACGATTAAGATCATGGTTGATGAGGCTGAATATGCAACCCGTCATACTACGCCAGATGCTTTGGTGATTAACAGCTATTTGAATATGATGAATGACGCCGGAGTAGAATTCTGCTTTATGGAAGTTAGTTCACATGGTATTCATCAAAAAAGAACAGAAGGTTTGGTTTTTGAAGGTGCAATTTTTACGAACCTGTCACACGATCATTTAGATTACCATAAAAGCTTTGCAGAGTACCGAGATACCAAAAAAACACTCTTTGATAACTTGAGTAAAAAGGCTTTTGCACTTACCAATATTGATGATAAGAATGGTTTGGTCATGTTACAGAACACGACTGCACGAAAAATATCATATGCGCTTAAAAGTTATGCTGATTATCGCGCACAAATTTTAGAAAATCAATTTGACGGACAGCTTTTAAAAATAAATGAGCAAGACCTTTGGTCAAAATTGATTGGTCATTTCAATGCCTACAATATGCTGGCGATTTATGCTACAGCAGATTTATTAGGATTAGAAAAACTAGAAATTCTTAGACTCTTAAGTGAATTAGATAATGTTGATGGCAGATTTCAATATTATATATCAAAAGAAAAAATTACGGCTATAGTCGATTATGCCCATACACCGGATGCGCTAAAAAATGTGCTTGATACTATCAACACATTGAGAACTGGAAATGAAAACGTCATCACCGTTGTGGGGTGTGGTGGCGATAGAGACAGGTCTAAGCGCCCGGTTATGGGTCATATCGCTTCAGAAATGAGCAATAAAGCCATTTTTACTTCTGATAACCCCCGATCGGAGTCCCCAGCGGTAATTATTGAAGAAATGGAAGGCGGCGTAGAACCCCAAAATGTAAAAAAAATAGTATCCATAGAAAATAGAAAACAGGCTATTAAAACAGCTTGTCAGTTGGCAGCAGCTAATGATATTATTCTCGTTGCAGGTAAAGGCCATGAAACCTATCAAGAAACCAACGGCAAGCGCATTGATTTTGATGATTTTGAGATGGTAACGGGTTTCTTAAAAAGTCTTGATAAATAAAAAGGTCAAACAAAACAATAGAAAAAGACAAAAGAGTACAAAAAAGGGATAAGCGAAAAAAGATGATGAATAGATAAATGAAAATTACATAAACTAAAAGATGAAACGTCAATATTTTGAATTTTACGTTTGACCTTGAATTTTAAAAGATGCTATACTACTTATTTGAATATTTAGAAAAACAATACCAAGTGCCTGGAGCAAGTTTGTTCCAGTTCACCACATTTCGTGCGGGTATGGCGATATTGTTTTCCTTAATAGTCGCAACTACTTACGGTAAGCGCATTATTCTCTTTCTAAAAAGAAAGCAAATAGGGGAGACGGTTAGAGATTTAGGTCTAGAAGGTCAAAAACAAAAAACAGGTACACCAACTATGGGTGGTTTGATTATCATTCTTGCAACGCTAATACCCGTATTGCTTTTTGCCAAATTAGATAATATCTATATTATTTTATTGATCGTAACTACCATATGGATGGGTGCTATCGGATTTTTAGATGATTATATCAAAGTCTTTAAAAAAGATAAAGAAGGTCTAAAAGGTCGGTTCAAAGTTTTAGGTCAAATCGTTCTAGGATTAATCGTTGGTGCCACGCTCTATTTTCATCCCGAAGTGACTATGCGTGAGCATAGTAAAACCATAATTACTGAACAGTATACAGTTGCGGAGTTGAGGGGGCAAGTAATAAAATCTACCATGACCACGGTGCCCTTTTTTAAAAATAATGAGTTTGATTATGCCAATTTGATTTCTTGGGCAGGAGTTGATGCTAAAAAATATTCATGGTTGATTTTCATTCCGATAATTATTTTGATTGTTACGGCCGTTTCAAATGGTGCAAATTTAACTGATGGTATTGATGGCTTGGCCGGCGGTACTTCTGCAATTATTGTATTTACGCTAGGTGCATTTGCTCTGGTTTCAGGTAATATTTTCTTTTCTGAATATTTAGATGTGATGTACATACCTGGCTCTGGAGAACTCCTGGTTTTTGTTACGGCTTTTGTTGGTGCTCTGGTTGGTTTTCTATGGTATAATGCCTATCCAGCACAAGTATTTATGGGTGATACAGGTAGTCTGACTATTGGTGGAATCATTGCAGTTATTGCCATTATTTTAAGAAAAGAATTATTGATACCCGTGCTATGCGGAATTTTCTTTGCAGAGTCACTCTCAGTTATGTTACAAGTTGGATATTTCAAATATTCTCGAAAAAAATATGGTGAAGGAAGGCGAATATTTTTGATGTCGCCGCTGCACCATCATTATCAAAAAAAGGGTTACCACGAAAGTAAAATTGTAACCCGTTTTTGGATTGTAGGTATCATGTTAGCCATTATAACTGTAGTGACCTTAAAAATTCGCTAAAATGAAGCGATTGGTAATACTCGGTGGGGGTGAGAGTGGTGTTGGTACGGCAATATTGGGGCAAAAAAATGGGTATGAAATTTTTGTCTCTGACCTAGGTAAGATTAAAGAAAAATATAAAAAAGTTCTTGAACATTTTGAGATTGATTGGGAAGAGGAAACCCATACCAAGGTAAAAATTTTGAATGCAGATTTGGTGATGAAGAGTCCGGGTATTCCAGATAAGGTGCCTTTAATTGTTGCACTTAAGTCTGCTGGTATTCCGGTGATTTCAGAAATCGAATTTGCAACCAAATATACTGATGCAAAGATTATTGGTATAACAGGTAGTAACGGTAAAACGACTACAACCATGTTAACCCATCATATTCTTAATGAAGGTGAACTTCATGTGGGTATGGCAGGAAATATTGGTGATAGCTATGCGAAAATGGTAGCACAAAACGATTTTGATTTTTATGTGTTAGAAATAAGCAGTTTTCAACTAGATGGTATCGTTGATTTTTATCCGCATATCGCCATACTAACCAATATCACGCCAGATCATTTAGATCGCTATGAATATGAGTTTGAAAACTACATCGCATCAAAATTTCGAATTGCTTTAAATCAAACCGCATCAGATTATTTGATTTATGATGCTGATGATGAAGTTATAGTAAGCTGGCTTAAAGACCATCCGGTAAAATCTCAATTAATACCATTTTCCATACAGCGAGAGTTGAAGGATGGGGTTTATCTCAAGAACAACAAAATAGAATTAACCATACAAAACGAATCAATAATAATGACAACAGACCACTTAGCACTTGAAGGAAAGCATAATCTAAAGAATACCATGGCGGCTTCAGCAGCTGCTAAATTGGTGGGTATACGTAAGCAAACCATACGTGATAGTATTATGAACTTTCAAGGTGCGCCACATCGGTTAGAGAAGGTTTTGAAAATTGGTCATGTGCAATACATTAACGATTCGAAAGCAACCAACGTAAATGCTACGTTTTATGCTTTAGATAGCATGAGTACTCCCACAGTATGGATTGTTGGCGGTGTTGATAAAGGCAATGATTATAGAGAGCTGATGTCTTTGGTACGTGAAAAGGTAAAAGCAATTATCTGTCTTGGGGCTGATAATTCCAAAATTAAGGATGCATTTGGTAATGTGGTTGATTTGATGGTAGAAACCTATGCAATGGAAGAAGCAATCAAAGTTGCTTACAAAATTGCAGAACGAGGTGATACGGTTTTATTGTCACCCGCATGTGCAAGTTTTGATCTTTTTAATAATTATGAAGATCGAGGAAATCAATTCAAAGAGGCGATAAAAAATTTATAATAGGTGTTAGCAATTTTTAAAAATATTAATGGAGATAAAGCACTTTGGGCAGTTGTTGCCTTATTGGGCTTATTTTCATTTTTGCCAGTTTATAGTGCCAGTAGTAATCTGGTTTATGTGGTTGGCAATGGCACCCCTATTGGCCATTTAGTGAAACATGCTGTTTTCTTAGTTTTTGGCTTTGGTATTATTTATGGTATTCATCGAATTCCCACACATTTTTTTAAAGGGCTTTCATTGATAGCCATGCCTTTTGTTATTATTTTACTTGTTGTCACCTTGCTTCAGGGCAGTTCGGTTGACGGCACTAATGCTAGTCGATGGATTCGTCTTCCTTTTGTGAAATTTCAAACATCTACCATGGCATCGGTAGTACTAATGATTTATGTGGCTAGGTATCTGACTAAAATTAAAGATCAAACCGTAACTTTTAAAGAGAGTATTGTACCCTTATGGATTCCTGTGTTTTTAGTTGTTGGGCTTATTTTACCTGCTAATTTTTCTACTGCAGGAATTATATTTTCAATGGTATTAATACTTTGTTTTATCGGTGGATATCCTTTTAAATATTTAGTAGGCATAGTTGGTACAGGCTTGTTGGCTTTTACATTTTTTATTCTTGTGGCGAAGGCTTTTCCAGATGCGTTTGCAAATCGTGTTGATACTTGGGAAAATAGGTACGCTAATTTCATGAATGCGGAAGATACAGAAGCCGATTATCAAATTGAAAAAGCGAAAATCGCTATTGCAACAGGTGGTATTGTAGGCAAAGGCGCTGGTAAAAGTATACAGAAGAATTTTTTACCACAGAGTTCCTCTGATTTTATTTATGCAATTATTGTCGAAGAATATGGTCTTATAGGCGGTGTTCTTTTAATGGTATTTTTCTTGTTTCTACTATTTCGAATCGTAGTAATTGCCAATGGTAGTCCGACTACATTCGGTATGCTATTGGCACTCGGGGTAGGATTGCCCATCATCTTTCAGGCATTGATTAATATGGCAGTAGCAGTAGAACTATTTCCTGTTACGGGTCAAAATCTTCCTTTGATAAGTAGTGGTGGCACCTCAGCTTGGATGACTTGCCTAGCGATAGGTATTGTTTTAAGTGTAAGCAATAAAATGAATAAGAAGAAGAGTAAAAATTTTGATATAGACGAAACGAATCCCTTAGAGATATTGAGTGGGCAGTTATAGATTTATTCTTTCTGGCGGTGGAACAGGCGGGCATATTTATCCCGCAATTGCGATTGCGAATGAATTAAAAAAAAGACATCCTGAAGCACAATTTTTATTTGTGGGTGCTGAAGATCGCATGGAGATGGAAAAAGTACCGATGGCAGGTTATAAAATTATTGGATTACAAATTGCGGGTTTTCAACGAAAACTAACTCGAAAAAATTTGTCGTTTCCTTTTAAACTAATAAAAAGTTTGAGAAAAGCAGGAAAAATAGTGTCAGAGTTCAATCCTCATCTGGTTATCGGAACCGGAGGCTTTGCTAGTGGTCCTGTTTTAAAAGTGGCGTCAGATAGAGGAATACCTTGCGTTTTACAAGAGCAAAATTCTTATGCCGGTGTAACCAATAAGCTTTTGAAGAATAAAGTAGCTAAAATTTGTGTTGCATATGATGGTATGGAAGCATTTTTTCCTGCAGATAAAATTGTTAAAACAGGAAACCCTGTGCGTGAGAATCTTACTGAGTTAGACTGTAGTAAAAATGATGCGTTAAGCTTTTACAGATTAAGTCTTCGAAATCCGACCATTCTAATTTTAGGTGGAAGTTTAGGATCACGAAGAATTAACCAATTGATTGAGGCTAAACTAGAGTTTTTCAAAAAATTTGATATTCAGTTGATATGGCAATGTGGAAAATTGTACTACGAGGAATACAAGAAATACCAGTCAGATACGGTAAAGGTTGAAGATTTTATGCAGCGCATGGATTTTGCTTATACCGCAGCTGATATTGTTATTTCTAGAGCTGGTGCAGGTTCGGTTTCCGAATTGAGTATTGTGGGTAAACCAACAATATTCATACCCTCACCCAATGTTGCAGAAGATCATCAAACCAAAAATGCACAAGCCTTGGTTAATGAGAATGCCGCAATTTTAATAAAAGAAAAGGATTTAGATGCTGATTTTGAAAAGGAGCTAGAAGCTTTGTTTTTGTCTCAAGATATGCAAGTTGAGCTGGGTAGGAATCTCAAAAGATTGGCACTACCGAAAGCGACTGAACATATAGTTGAAGAAATTGAAAAATTATTGACTTAATAAATTAAGATTAGCAAATAGTTAAACTATGAATTTGAATAATATGCATAACGTTTACTTCATTGGTATTGGAGGTATTGGTATGTCTGCTTTGGCGCGTTATTTTAAATTCATCGAAAAGAACGTTTCGGGTTATGATAAAACGGAAACACCATTAACAAAAGACTTAGAGCATTTAGATATTGATATTCACTATGAAGATGATGTTCAGCAAATTCAATCAAAATATTTGAATACCGATCATACCTTGGTTGTTTATACTCCTGCGGTATCTACTGAGCATTCAGAATATCAATATTTTTTAAAAAATAAGTTTGAAATAAAAAAGAGATCTGAAGTTTTAGGTTTGATCACAAAAGATACTTTTTGTTTCGCTGTGGCAGGTACACATGGCAAAACAACAACTTCAAGTATTTTGGCGCATTTACTAAAAGAAACGGGCACACCCTTGATTGCATTTTTAGGAGGTATTTCTGAGGATTTTAATAGTAATTTCTTGTTAGAAGGAACGGAATATTCTGTGGTAGAGGCAGATGAATTTGATCGGTCTTTTTTGAGATTATCACCTAATGTTGCTTGCATTACTTCAATGGATGCTGATCATTTAGATATTTATGGAAGTGGTGATGAGCTAGAAAAATCATTTAGAGACTTTGCTAAACAGTTAAAACCTGGTGGAAAATTGTTTGTCCGCAACGGATTGCCTATAGACGGAATTACTTATGGCATTGAGGACGATTCGGATTTTTGTATCCGAAACTTAAAGTTAGAACATGGCACCTACATATTCGATTTGGAAACTCCTGAAACTACTTTGTCAGGAGTTAAATTCAACAAACCAGGAAGGCATAATTTGCTCAATGGTTTGGTAGCTTTTGCTATGGCGGTTGAATCCCACTCCCCTGTGGACCGCCTTGCAAAAGCACTAAGTACTTTTAAAGGTGTAGAACGTAGGTTTTCGTATAAAATAAAATCAGCAGATTTTGTTTTTATTGATGACTACGCACATCATCCTACAGAAATTAACGCAATTTATGATGCAATTGCAGAGATGCATCCTGGTAAAAAGGTTTTGGCAATTTTTCAGCCGCATCTTTTTTCAAGAACAAAAGATTTTGCGAATGATTTTGCGAAGAGCTTATCAAAATTTGATGCGATATTCTTACTAGATATTTATCCGGCAAGAGAAAAACCAATAGCAGGAATCACTTCTGAATGGTTATTGGATAAAATAGAAAATCCAAATAAAAAATTAGTTGACAAAGCAGCTTTAATAGATGAGATAAAGATGCAAAATGCTGATGTTCTGATAACTATGGGGGCAGGAGACATTGGTTTAGAAATTAAAAATATTAAAAAAGAATTACAATATGCAAATTAATTGGAACTACATAAAGATAATAGCGCTTTTGTTTGTGGTTACAGGGCTTTACGCATTTTCGAATCATAGAAGTGAAGCAAGAAATATAGCACAAATTAACATAGAATTCGTTGGCGATCAGAACCTTTACATTACGGAAGCCATGGTTAATAAATTGTTAATACAAAATTATGGTAGCCTAACTAATGTGCCTAAAGAAAAATTAGTTTTGAATAAGATCGAAAAAGTCATTGAGGCTAATAAAATGGTCAAAAAGGCACAGGTTTACATTTCGGTTGATGGTGAACTTGAGGCAAAAATTATTCAGCGAAGACCAATTGGAAGAATTGAGGCAGACACAAAGTTTTATTTAGATGACGATGGTAAGCGCATGCCATTTTCGATGAATCATTCTGCGAGAGTTCCAATTATTACGGGTAAAATTACAGGTAAAAGCCTGGAAGATGTATATGAAATTTTAAAGTATATCAATGCGGATAAATTTCTAAGAAAAAATGTTATTGGAATTCATATTGAAGAGGAGGATAAATACCAATTACGATTTCGAATTGAACAGTTTGTAGTGAATCTTGGCGGAATTGATGGTCTAGAAGAAAAATTCAACAATTTTAAAGCTTTTTATACAAAAGCAAATAGAGATAAGACTTTAGACAATTACAATTTAGTAAGCTTAGAATTCAATAATCAAGTGGTGTGCACCAAAATATAAAGATACAAATGGAACAAGGTAATTATTCAGTCGGGCTAGACATAGGAACCACAAAAATTGTGGCCATTATTGGTAAAGAAAATGAATACGGTAAAATTGAAGTTTTAGGTATTGGTAAATCTAAAAGCTTGGGAGTTCACCGTGGTGTAGTGAATAATATTACTCAAACTATAAAGTCAATACAGCAAGCTGTAGAAGAAGCAGAAGCTGATTCAGGACTGAAAATAGGCTCTGTAGTTGTTGGTATCGCTGGACAGCATATTAGAAGTCTTCACCATAGCGATTATATTACGCGTGCTGATTCTGAAGAAGTAATAAATGAAGAAGATTTAGATAAACTGTGCAATCAAGTGTACAAGTTGGTAATGTTACCTGGTGAAGAAATAATTCATGTATTACCTCAAGAGTATAAAGTTGATGGTCAAGCTGAAATAAAGCAACCCATAGGTATGTATGGTGGCCGATTAGAAGCTAATTTTCATGTGGTGGTTGGTCAAGTGTCTTCCATAAAAAATGTGGCTCGATGTATTAAAAGCGCTGGCTTAGATTTAGGCAACATTACACTCGAACCTTTAGCTTCATCAGATGCTGTATTAAGTCAAGAAGAAAAGGAAGCCGGTGTTGCTTTAATAGATATAGGAGGTGGAACTACAGATTTAGCAATTTTTAAAGATGGAATTATAAGGCATACTGCCGTCATTCCTTTTGGAGGTGGAGTGATTACAGAAGATATTAAAGAAGGATGTTCTATTATCGAGAAACAAGCTGAACTTTTAAAAATGAAATTTGGTTCTGCATGGCCTGGAGAAAATAAGGATAATGAAATTGTATCCATTCCAGGATTAAGAGGGCGTGAACCGAAGGAAATTACTCTTAAAAATTTATCTAAAATTATTCACGCGCGCGTTGTGGAAATTATAGAGCAAGTTTATGTTGAAATTAAAAACTACGGGCATGAAGAACAAAAAAAGAAACTTATTGCGGGTATCGTATTAACTGGGGGTGGAAGTCAGTTGAAGCATTTGAAGCAACTGGTTGAGTATATAACTGGAATGGATACCAGAATAGGGTACCCAAATGAACATTTAGCTGGAGATTCTGATGAAACAGTTGCAAGTCCATTATATGCAACTGCAGTAGGTCTTCTAATGAATGCAGTTAGAAATGAAGGAAAGAACAATGCTGATACGAATAATGAAGTAAACGCAGAAGCTACAGATGCAGAAATGGTCTACGCAGGTGGTGAAGAGGAAGCTACCGTAGTTCGAAAAATGAAAGAGCGAAAATCAGTTTTTGATAAATGGTCTGAAAAATTAAAGGAATTTTTAGACAACGCAGAGTAAGCCCAGAAAAACATTAAAAATAAAATTAACACTCCAAAATAACCAGAAAGAGTATGAGCAACAACACAGAATTTGAAGGGATATCCTTTGATTTACCAAAAAATCAAAGCAACGTAATCAAAGTCATTGGCGTAGGCGGTGGTGGTAGTAACGCTATTAATCACATGTTTCAAGCCGGGATTAACGGAGTTGATTTCGTAATCTTAAATACCGATTCTCAAGCTTTAACAAATAGTTCTGTCCCGAACAAAATACAGCTAGGAGTTTCACTTACAGAAGGATTAGGTGCTGGTGCGAACCCAGAAGTAGGTGAGCAGGCGGCAATTGAAAGTACAGAAGACATTAAAGCAATGTTAGATGTTACCACAAAAATGGTATTCATTACTGCTGGCATGGGTGGGGGAACAGGTACTGGTGCTGCTCCCGTTATCGCCAAAATGGCAAAAGAAATGGATATTTTGACTGTTGGAATTGTAACCATGCCTTTTCAATTTGAAGGAAAAATGCGTTGCGAACAAGCTCATTTAGGAATAGAGAGACTTCGAAATAATGTAGATTCTTTAATTGTAATAAATAACAATAAACTCAGAGAAGTTTACGGAAACTTGGGCTTCAAAGCTGGTTTCTCGAAAGCTGATGAAGTATTAGCAACTGCTGCTCGCGGTATTGCAGAGGTAATAACACATCACTATACGCAAAATATTGATTTACGTGATGCCAAAACTGTCTTGTCTAATAGCGGTACGGCTATTATGGGTTCTGCAATTGCAACGGGTTCTGGTCGTGCGAATGAAGCTATAATGAAAGCCTTAGACTCTCCTTTACTGAATGATAATAAAATATCTGGTGCAAAAAATGTGTTACTACTTATTGTTTCTGGATCTCAAGAAATTACTATTGACGAAATAGGTGAAATTAATGATCATATTCAGGGTGAAGCTGGTCATGGTGCTAATATTATTATGGGGGTAGGTGAAGATCCTGAATTGGGAGAATCGATTGGCGTAACTGTCATTGCCACAGGTTTTGATGTAGATCAACAAGATGATATTGTAAATAGTGAAGCAAAGAAAATTATTCACACCCTTGAAGAAGGTCAAAAAGCAGTACACAATCTTACACCCAAAAACGTAGTTCATCAATTAGTTGAAGAAGAAATAGATTCGACAGAGCAGGTAGTAAAACATACCTTGACAGATGAATTTGAAGAATTAGATTTAATTCCTACTACCAACTATATTAAAAACTTTAATGTTTTTTACGAAGAGGTAATAGCAGAGAATGTTTCTGAGGATGATTTTATTATTATTGACAACACCAATGTTTTAAAAGATTTTGATGTAGTAGATGCGGAAGTTGTTCATGGAATAGAAGTTGAAGAAGATCAAATGGAGATGTCTTTTGATTTGCCTTTAGTAACTGATAATCAAGAAGAAAGCGATAATACTATTGTTTTTAGCTTAGATGAAGAAGTAAGTGAAATTGATGTTAATGATCATATTGAGGTAATACCAGTTTTAGAATACAACAAAGAAGGTGAAACACGCTATAGTCTTGATGACTATATGGAGTTAGAAAATAAGTTGACTGGTGCAAAATCAAAAGCAGAACAGTTTGAGCCTAAAATCATTGAAGACGAATTAGTATTCGAAAGAAAAACAATAGCGGCTAAAAATGTATCTGATACCGAAAAAGAAGTTGATCCAATGGATAGTCCTTTAGAGGATTTATTGCGTGAAAGAGCAGATGAACGCAGAAGAAAACTTAAAGATTTTAATTATAAATTTCAGAATAGTCTAAGTAATATTGATGAAATTGAAAAAGAACCGGCATACAAACGTCAAGGGGTAGATTTAAAAGACAATCCGGCTGATGGCAAAGTATCGAGAACTTCTCTTGGCGAAGATAGTAATGACGAAATACAATTGCGATCTAACAATTCTTTTCTGCATGACAATGTAGATTAATTTTACATTATTACATTCCGTTTAAACCCGAAAATAAGTTCTATTTTCGGGTTTATTTTTTATCTTCGCAATCCGAAAAAGTTAAGGTTATGGGCTTACAAAAGCAAGTAATGGAACAGATGAAGGTGGCAATGAAGGCTAAAGATAAAGTTGCTTTAGAATCTTTGCGGGCTATTAAGTCTGCTTTGTTGTTAGCACAAACTGATTTGTCTTCTGCAGGTGATATGAGTGAGGAAGAAGAGATAGTATTGGTTCAGAAATTGGTAAAGCAACGAAAGGATAGTGCGTCCATTTTTATAGAGCAAGGTAGAAATGATTTAGCCGAGCCTGAGTTAGCTCAGATTGCTGTAATTGAACAGTTCTTACCAGAGCAGCTTGGTGAAGATGAAATAGAAAGGGTAGTAGAAGAAACTATTCAAGCTACAGGTGCATCAGGAATGAAAGATATGGGTAAGGTAATGGGAATGGTCTCCAAAAAATTAGCAGGTCAAGCTGATGGCAAAACCATTTCTACAATTGTAAAGCGTAAGTTGATGTAAAGTTGATGTGGTTATTAGTATTGCGTCTATAAAAAATAATTTTGATTACTGATTACTAAAATAAGGCCGCGTGGCGCAACTGAATAGCGCATCAGATTTCGGCTCTGAGGGTTGGGGGTTTGAATCCCTTCGCGGTCACTTTAATAAAAGGTCTTTTCTAGAAAAGACCTTTTTCTTTTTGATTTAGTCAAGGTTGTAATAACCACAAGAAGGAGTTTTGGATTAAGGTCTAATAATAGTAATTCAGTTACGCCATTAGCCATATTAAGATGCGGCAAAGAGTGGTATCTCAGGTATTTCTTTTTTGAAAAGATATAACTTACATAGCACACTTTCCATAAATAGTATATCAGATTGATTTTTACTTGCTGTAAAAGCGATATTTTTTTGTGTATCTATAGTCATACAGACAAGGCCATTTGGTGCATCTAACATTGCACAAATATGATTGTCTTGCCATATATCTTGACTTGCTTTCAGAATGAAATTATACATGCCTAATACTTGTAAAATCATTCTAATAAATTCTGTGGTTTGTGATATTTCTTTTAAAATGATTGTGGTTTGACCTAAAAAGTTTTCTCGAACGCAGAAGTCATACTTTGATTGCATAGCTTTTAATTAAGGTTTGTCTATATGCCTACTATTGCATCTTTATTTGCTTTGTTAAATTTTTGCTTTTCCACAAAATAGTCAAGTACTACTTCTCTAATATGAGCTTCTTTTAGCACAGAATTTGCAGTTTTATATTCAGGCTGTATTAATTCTTTTGCCGCAAACGTCTCGCAATATACTTCTTCACCTTGCTGGTTCACCGCCTTTAAAATTGCCCTACTTTGCAAAATACTTTTACCCGAAAGTGTAAGATGAGCGAAGACATTTTTTGAAGATGCTGAAAAAGGAATTATGGCGGCGTTTTCAATTAAGACATCTGACTTTAAAGTAGCTGTTTGTTTTGAAATTTCAGTTGTTTTGTTTTCATTACTACATGAGATATAGAAAACGACCGTAGCAAATAAATAATTTTTTAGTTTCATTGTGGTATTGTTTTAGTCCAACAATACAAAGATGAAGTAAACAGTAGGCTAAAGATAGGCTGTGAAGCGTGAAAATTGAATCCCTCTTTTCGGGGGTTAGGAATCTAAAAGCCCCATTTTTATGGCATGTTTGGTAAGACCTGCTAAATTTTTGACTTGAAGTTTTGAAATCAAATTTTTTCGATAACTCTCTATGGTATGCTTGCTTAAAAAAAGTGTGTCCGCGATTTCTTGAGTGGTATTTTCTTCAGCAATTAGTTTAAGAACCTCTTTTTCGCGAGTGGTTAAAGAGACTTCTTCTGCTTTTTTATTTTCAAACATAGCTTCGGTATATGCCTTTTTAATCTCCGTTGAAAAGTATTTTTCACCTTTTACAATGGTTCTAATAGCTGTTAGCAATTCTTCTTTTTCTGCATTTTTCGGAACATAGCCGTCCACATTGTTACGTATGAGTTTATCAATCATTTGGCCATCAATATGCATACTAACTACCAAAGTTTTTAAGGATGGATATTTCTCTTTTATTATTTTGTTTAATTCGATACCGTCCATTTCAGGCATGGTTAAATCGGTTATTAACAAGTGCAAATCATCTACACCATTAATATCAAGATATTTGACAACTTGGGCTCCATTTTTAGCAGTTGTCGTTATAGAAAACTCAGGAGCACCTTGAAGTATGCTTATCAATCCGTCAATAAACATTTTATGGTCGTCGGCGATTATTAGGTTATAGTTCATAGTATTTTTTTAGTTTTTCTTGCTTGATGAAATTACAAGTAAGTTGTGCAAACAAAATTAATCAACCTCTTAAAATGACAAAGAATCGATGTAAAGTATCATTAGCGATATCGAATTGCTGGTTGTTGTATTCGATCATATAGTTTTAGGTTTAATTGGAATTTCAATAGAAATGACCGTTCCTCTGCCTAAGACAGAATCAATGTTCATTTGCCCTTTTAATTCATTAACCCGATTTTTCATGTTCTGGCTGCCAATACCTTCCGTTGATTTTTTAGATTCAAAACCTTTTCCATTGTCCTCGAACAATAATGAGAGTTCATTGTCAATTAAGCTTAAATGAATTTCTACGCTTTTGGCATTGGCATGCTTAAGAGTATTTGTCATTAATTCTTGAATAAGTTTATACACAACGATTTGATACTTTTCATCAATACCATTAATCTCATTTTCAGGATGTGGATGAAAACTAACTGTTAACTTCCCCGAGCTTGAAATAGTTTGGCCATATGCTCGAATCAAATCTGCAAACTCATTTTGTTTGAACTTTTTAGGAATTAGCGTATGAGAAATATCACGGACCAATTGATAGGTTTCGTCAATTTGACCTGTTAATGATTTTAGTTTTTCAGAATCCCCATTCATACTAGCAAACTGTAATTTTATTCCTGCGAGGTTTCCACCTATACTATCATGTAATTCTTGCGCAATACGTTTTCGTTCTTCATCTTGTCCTTCAAGGGCCGCTTTTATGAGGTTCAGTTGTTGATCTTGTTTTAAAGTAGTTACTTTTTGTTGGGTGATTTCTTTTTGTTTGTTTGCTAATTCACTTTGGGCTTGTATTTTTTGATAGTATACATAGAGCAATGCCATAATAGGAATTAGTACAATCAAGAACCCAATTAAAAAGGCATTTTTAATTGTTGTTTGTCGTTTTAGTTCTGCCTCTTTTATAATTTGTCTCTCCTCTAACTTTGAAATTTCCTTTTCCTTTTCGAGAGTTTCATATTGAATTTCAAGCTCTTTGATAATAGCTTTTTGTTGCTTACTATTAATTTGGCCTAAAACTCCGAATAATTGGGTAATTACGGCATAGCCATTTTTATAATCATCTTGTTTGGCATATGCTCTTGCTTGTAATTCTAATGCCTCTTTCTGAAACTGAAGGTTCTCTCTATCAATCGCATTTATATAAGCAAAACTAAGAGCCATATTTGCAGTTTGATACATTTCTTGCTTAAAATAGTATTTTGCCAAGAGTAATGAACCTTCAAAATATATTGCGGTATAGCCCTTTTCAAGTGCGCGACTTCTGGTTTTTTCATAGCCTTGAAACGCTGAACTATAGTCCCTTTTTGCTTCTGCTAGTTTCGCTTTTTCTAGTTCAACGGCTAACTCCATCTCTAAATCTTTAAACTCTATTGCTATATCAAAGGTTTTGTCAAAATAGTCTTGCGCTACCACATAATTTTTCTTTATTAAGTGGGCTTTGCCTAATGTAATGAGCGCCTTACTTGTAATTGCAGAAAATTGTTTTGGGTATTTGGGCAGCGTCTCTTCTAATAGTGAAATAACTTTGTTTGGATCATTTTTCAGCAAATAACTTTTTGCTAGCCCTACTTTGTTCTTGTATTCATTTTCTTTAAAATTTGCTAACTGAGCCGATTGAATACCTTTTATATGCCATTCTGTTGATTTTTCAAAAAGACCGTTGAGGGCATATCCTTTACCCATAATGTAGTGGGCTTTTGCGTAGTGGTAATTTTTTTCTTCTTCTAACTTGTCCCAATTACTTAAGTCTTTTTCATATTGATTACCATATTTTAAAATAGAGTCAGTATCTCCTTTTTTCATATACTCTTCTGCCAATTGCTCAAAAATAGAAAAGCGTTGTACCCCAAAAGAAGCTTTTTTTAATTCTTCATAATAGGGTTCAAGGGACATTTTCTTTTCATTCGGAATTGTGGAAAAAGTTACACGTTGGGTTTTTTGAATAGTATCTGTTTCATCAGTTTGAGAAAAACTAAATAATGATGTTAAGAAAAGCGAAATGAAAAAGAAACCTATCCCTCCACTCCAATAATTTTGATATGTACCTTCAGATTTCAAAGATCTTTAATTTGATTTTGCATTAGTTGCTTTTTCGGGTTTAGTAGATCTAAGAATAAATAGAAACACAATAATTTCAAACACGTTTTTCATTTGAGTTTTGGTTTAACCCGCCAAGTAAATGCGCCTAAAGTTATTACTTCTAATTCAACTACTTTTTTGTCAATGTATTTTACTTAGTTGTGACAATCTCTTTAGAATTAATCACAAATTACATTTTTATTTTTTCCATTTGTACACAAAATAATTTTTAGTCTGCTTAGGCATGATAATAAAGCTTTATAGATATTCTTAAGATTCCGAAACTTTCTATTTTATTTTCCTTTGATAAATTTTTGTGTTTAGATTTTTTCGAGTATCATTTCTGAAGTCGTTTTATATTTCAATTCAGCTTACTGCGCTTTCTCTTCAAGAAAAGGTAAGTAAGTTAGGTCAACTCAAAACGGTCATAATGAAAAGCACCATGTGCTCCAATATATTTGAATTCGTTGGTTGTTTTGGTTTTTGGGCTTATAATTTTTCTTAAAAAGGGTAGTAAAGGTAAAAACGGAACAAAACAAAAATGGATTTTTTAAATTTCACAACAGACAATAAATTCTTGACCTTACAAAGTTCGCGTTATATCAATAACGCACAACTACCCAAAGTAGTGAATTTGTTATCCCTGAATAAGGGGGTATTTATCGTTTTCAAGAAAGTACTGTCTTACGCTGTTGTTCTTTTTCTTTCAGCCTTTTAACTAAATCAACAGCGTTGGGTACTACATCATTACAAAGCACGATTAACGAGCCATCAATAGCATTGTCAACCGCATAGTGTATAGCTTCTTTTTTAGATGGTATTATAGTGAGTTTCTTTTAAGGTGTTTTGCCAAAATACCATCTTTCAACATTTTTATTAACTCCTGTTCGCTTTTGTCTCGCAAATGTTTGTCTTGTCGAATAATATTTTCATCGAACATTTCTGCTGCAATACCACCTATTTCATTGTTATCTTAAATACGACGATCACCTATACACGCTACAATTCCGACTTTGACTGTTGCTTTCTATTTTATCAATAAAATTTTTCAAAGCATTCATTCCTGCTGGTTTGTGCGCACAATCTTACGGTATTTTAAATTTTTCAAACTCAAAAAGATTTAATCGTCCAGGAGTTTGTGAGGAGGAGGGTAAAAATGTCTAAAATGACGCTTTCATATCTTCGATAGTGATACCTTTCAAATTACAGGCGATAATGACCGGTAGAATATTTTGAATCATAAATTTCGCTTTTCCGCCATAGGTTAAAGTAATGCTCTTTGCTTATATAATTCACATTTTCTAACTTCCACGACAGAGTGTTACAAACCCATTTTCATAAATTGTAGTTATTCCTCCATTTCGTTGCAATGCTTTTATCCATGGGTTTTCTTCGTCCATAGAAAAAGAGCCACCTTACATTCTAAAGATTTTCGCATCTATCATCGTCTGCGTTTAAAATTGGGTTCAATTACGGCTTCTATTGCCGTACCGTTTTTTTCTAAAATATCATAGCCTTTTGATAGTGCGTTCTGCAAAGCATTTTTATACAATATTTCTTTTTCAGGAGTCATCTTACCCTTAATCAAAGTACCTGCTCCGCCGTGTATGGCTATTGAAAATTTATTCATGAATTAGGTGTTTGATTGTTTAGCACAATAGCGGTCATAATCAATTTTGGGTGTATAAGGGAATTCTCAATAAACCACTTGTGAGTTTCCATGCCGCCACAAATAACCCCGGCAAGATAAAGTCCAGACACATTACTCTCCATAGTATTGACATTATAAGTAGGAAGTCTTTTTTCATCTTTCGATAATGTAATACCCAAGTTTTCAAGAAAATCAAAGTTAGGTTTGTACCCAGTTAGCGCCAGTACAAAGTTATTTTCAAGAATAACCTCACCCTTAGGAGTGGAAATAATAATTTTATCTTCCAGAATTTCTTTTACTTGCGAATTATAGTATGCTTTTATACTTCCTTCTTCGATACGATTTATTATATCAGGTCGTACCCAATATTTCACCCGACTACCGACTTCAGGCCCACGAATGATTAAAGATACCTCTGAACCCTTACGATAACATTCTAAAGCCGCATCAACTGCAGAATTACTGGCGCCAATAACTGCTAACTTTTGACCTGCATAAAAATGTGGGTTGTCGTAATAATGGGAAACTTTTGGTAAATCTTCTCCAGGAATATCTAAGGTTTTCGGTAAATCATAAAAACCAGTAGCCAATACAATATTAGACGCTATATAAGTAGCTTTGTCAGAAACTACAGTAAATAATTCAGCTGATTTAGTCACACTTTCCACTTTTTCAAAAAGATGAATTTTCAGTTGATTAGAAGTCACAATTCTACGATAGTATTCCAAAGCTTCGTCCCTTTTTGGTTTGGCTTCAATACTAATAAACGGAATTTCATCGATCTCTAGTTTTTCAGAAGATGAAAAAAATTGCATGTTTGAAGGATAATTGAAAAGAGAATTTACAATGGGTCCTTTCTCAATAATAAGATAGGTCAACCCTTTTTTTTTGGCTTCTAAACCACACGCAATACCAATTGGTCCGCCACCAATAATTAAAAGATCGAGCGACTCCATTAGCCTGCGAGTTCTTTTAAATCATTTATGGTTTGAGTAGGGTTAGCACTTTTGAAAACAAAACTACCAGCTACTAAAACGTCTGCCCCGGCATCGGTTAAAAGTTTAGCATTTAAGGAGGTTACTCCACCATCAATTTCTATTAATGTTTTGGCTTGTTTATTTTCAATTAGCGTTTTTAGCGTTCGAACTTTCTCATAGGTGTTTTCAATAAAGGATTGCCCTCCAAAACCCGGATTGACACTCATTAAACATACCAAGTCAATATCTTGAATGATATCTTCAAGAAGGTGAACACTAGTATGCGGATTCAATGCTACACCTGCTTGCATGCCTTGAGCTTTGATTGCTTGTAAGGTTCTATGCAGATGGGTGCAGGCCTCAAAATGCACGCTAAGCACGTTGGCACCTAATTTTGCAAAAGTTTTTATATAACGGTCTGGGTCTACAATCATCAAATGTACATCAAGTGGTTTGGTGGCATGCTTTGCAATAGCTTTTATAACAGGCATTCCGTACGATATATTGGGTACGAAAACACCATCCATCACATCAATATGATGCCAATCAGCATTGCTGTTATTGACCATTTCTACATCGCGTTGTAAGTTGCCAAAATCAGCGGCTAATAATGATGGAGCTATTTTCGTAGTACTCATTTTGTATTCGAACTTGAAGATTGAGTACAAAAGTAATGAAATGAACGTTCTTGCATGGTGCTTACAAAACTCAATACGATATTATTTCTCGATTGATTCTATGTCAGATGCTTTCAATACTTCATTTATCTTAGGCAATTGGCTCTCTAAAGTTGACTTAAGATTTGTCAAATGTGTTTCGAGTTCTTTTGATAGTTCTTCATAAACTTTATAAGCGCCATCTGTTGGTTTTGCTTCTCCATTTTCTATGCTTCTTCTCAAGGAAGCCAATCTATTATTCAATTTAATAGGAAAGTTCAATGGGTCTTGATTTGATTGATTTTTAACTTGATACAATTCTTCTTCAATAGTGGAAATCTTTTTGAGGAATGGCATAAGGTTTTTCTTTACATAAGTAGCCGACAGTTTTTCTGTATTTGAATTGAGGTGCAATTTTATCTCTCGAATACGAATAACGGCTTCGTTTGCAGCAGTAGTTTTCTGCATAATTTTATTTGCTAGTTCAAATTGCTCATCCAAATCTTCTTTCGAAATTCCTTTTAAATTAGGGTCCATTTCAACGTCGAAGGAGTAGGTTTTGTCATAATCTCCTGATTTCATTCGCACTTTATAGGTGCCAATAGGTGCCTTTGGTCCCCGTTTTGGTTGTGCGCTCCAAATAATCATTCCCTCAAAGTCGGTTGCACCTGTATATCTTAAGTCCCAAGTAAATGTATTTAAGCCTTTCGCAGTCGTAGGTTTTGAAGAACCTCCTTTTTTCCACCAAGGTAAATCAGGATCTTTTTTATATTTAGGTTTACTTCCAGTAAAAGTATCTATTAGTTGGTTGTTAACATCTAACACCTCAAAAGTTATCGTGTCTTTTTCTTCTTGTAAATAGTATTGAACTGTCGCTTTTGAAACGCCGCGAATGGCATTTGAGGGTTGAAAGAGAATTGCCGGTTGATTTTTCATTTTGGGTAGGTACTGACGAAGAGGTTGAATGTCATCTAGAATCCAGAATCCTCTTCCGTGTGATCCTAAAACTATATCGTTGTCTTTTATTACTAAATCTCGAATTGGTGTATCAGGAAGTTCGAGTTGTAAACTTTGCCATAAATCACCATTATTCATTGAAAAATATACACCATGTTCAGTAGCTAAAAACAATAAGCCTTGTCGAATTGGATCTTCACGAACTGCTCGTGCAAAATGTCCATCTTCGATTCCATTAATAATTTTAGTCCATGTTTTACCATAATCATGTGTCTTAAACACATAAGGTTGTCGATCATCAACTTGATAGCGATTAGCAGCAATAAAGAGTGTTCCAGGTCTATGTTTTGATTCATCGATGATACTAACCCGCGAAAATTTTGGAAGGTTTTTTGGAGTGATGTCATCCCAATTTTTTCCTCCATTACGAGTAATATGAATTTTTCCATCGTCTGAACCAGCCCAAATAGTATTGATATCATGAAAAGAAGGAGCTAATGCAAAAACCGTTGCGTAAATTTCTGGTCCGTTCATGTCCATCGTAATAATACCTCCTGTTTTTCTAAGAGTTTCGGGATCTGCATACGTTAAATCAGGACTGATTTTTTCCCACGATTGGCCATCATCCGTTGTTTTCCAAACATGTTGCGAACAGGTGTACATTACTTTTGAATCTTGAGGAGCGAACATGATAGGAAAAGTCCATTGCCAGCGCTCTGGAAGTGCGCTTGCCGGTTCTCCAGAAAAAAATCTTGGATATACTTGAATGTCACGTGTTTGACCATTACTTCGATCATAACGTGTTAAAAGAGCACCTTGACTTCCGGCATAGAATATGTCTTTATCTTCTGGATGTTGGGTAATCCATCCGCTTTCGCCACCACCAACTGCATAGTACCAACCGTGATTTGGACCTCGCGCTTGCTTATGTTCCCATCCGTCACTAGGCATTGCTAAGGTACTATTATCTTGCTGTGCCCCAGCCACATGATATGGAACATCACTTGTGGTCATTACATGATAAAATTGAGTGGTGACATAATCTTGTTCTGTCCAGCTTTTACCTCCATTGATACTTACATTACCGCCTCCATCATTAGAGTTAACCATACGATCAGGGTTGTTAGGGTCAATCCATAAATCATGATTATCGCCATGCGGGACTTTGATTGTAGTATCAAAAGTTTTGCCCCCGTCTGTAGATTTATAAAAACCAGTATTTAGGCAGTAAACGGTTTCTTTGTCTAATGGATCGGCATAGATTCTGGAGTAGTAAAAAGCACGTTGCCTAAGTTTTCGTTCGTCATTGGTGCGCTCCCAATTTTTTCCTCCATCATCAGAACGAAAAACGCCACCTTCATTTGCTTCAACTATTGCCCAAACACGATTTGAATTAGCGGGTGAAACGGTAACTCCTATTTTTCCAATTGGGGGTGCTGGCATTCCTGAATTGCTCGTCAAATCTGTCCAGGTATCTCCACTATCTGTTGATTTCCATAATTTGGAGTCGCCCCCGCCACCCCACATTTTCCATGCTTTTCGTTGAACTTCCCAAGTACTTGCGTACAATACTTTTGGATTGTTCCTGTCGATGATCAGGTCAACAGCACCTGCTTTTTGACTCACGTACAAAACTTTCTTCCAGCTATCCCCTCCATCGGTACTTCGAAATACACCGCGTTCTTCATTATCTCCATAAGGATGACCCAAAGCGGCCACATAAACTATATCAGGATTGGTTGGATGAATTCGAATTCGAGAAACTGCTTGTGTTTCTTTTAGACCCACATGCCGCCAAGTTTTACCCGCATCTTTAGTTTTGTAAACACCATCACCTTGCGTAATACTACCACGTAATTGTACCTCTCCCATGCCAATATAAACGATATCGGGATTAGTTTCTGCAACTGCAACTGCGCCAACAGAAGAGCTGGTGATTTGACCATCGGTAACAGCTTTCCATTCGGTACCTCCATCAACAGTTTTCCAGAGTCCTCCGCCAGTAGCACCAAAATAATATTCGTTAGGTCTTGTTGGGCTTCCTGCAGCACCTAATGAACGCCCTCCCCGGCTGGGGCCAATATTTCGCCATTCTAGTCCTTCATAAAAAGATTTATCTAAGGCTTCAGTATTACTAATCGTTGCTTTTGATTTTTTTTGAGATTGTACTGAAAAGCCATAAATTAAAAAGGGTATCAGTAGCGACGAAAATTTAATTGTATTCATGCTGTTATTTGTAAGCGCTATTATTTTTTCGAATTTCTATTTTTTGCTATATACTTCATGCTTTGCATCTCCACCTGCTTGTATATAAGCAAACAAATCTTTTACCTCTTTAGGGTTTAATCGATTTAAAAGTCCGGATGGCATAGGAGACAGGGGTGATGGCTCCTTTTTGTCAATCGTTTCTTTTGACACTTCTACGGTGTAACTATCGTTAAAAGGATTTGGCATTAATATGACCATATCATCAGTTTCAGACTTAACACGACCTGATATTTTTTTATCATCTTTTAGATGGAACAAGGTATTCGCATATTGATCTGAAATTTCATCATTCGGACTAACTGTTGCAAAATACATTTCGTAACTATTGAATTTAGTATGTGCTTGGGTCAAATCTGGGCCAACACCAGCACCTTCACCGCGCATTCGATGACAAAGTACGCACATGCCTGCTTGAAAAGCACGTTTTCCTTTTTCAAAGTCTACTTCGTATTCGGCAAGTTCGTCGCCCCAAACTTTTCCTCTTAATTCAGGCCCGTTTAATTGGTGCGCGGGGCCTATAGGTTTTGGTAAGTCGGCTACTGCCGTTTCTGGAGAATAGACGCCTGATAATTCTTCAAAGTACCTTTTTTCGTCATCAGGGACATTTTTCATTGCAGCCAAACGAATATTTTCTACGCCTGGTTTAAAACTTAATCCACCGCTAGCGCTTAATACATCGTAAAACCAGTTAAAGTATTTTTCGCGATTTTCTTTTGTCCAACCTTTCTCCGCATGACTTAATAGAACGCCGTAATAAATAGCTTCACTTGGGGGCAACTTGGCAAGTATCTCACGTATTAATGGTCCGTATTGTTCGCTACGCTCTGTGATTTCTTCAGACAAGAAGTTTTTTGTTAGTGTTGTACCCTCCTTGGTATGTTTATCAAGTAAAGCAACCAATTTTGGGGTTATACCATCTGCATCTAAGTACAATAATAATTGACTTAATTCACGGTTCATTTCGTTACTAGCATGCGGAAAGTAAGAGTTTAATTTACGAGCAGTAGCCGCCTTATCTTTAGCATTGGGTTCTCCCATTCGTATAAAAAGCAATTCATAACTTCTTAAAATATTTATTTGCTGCTGGGTCAATTGTGTTTCTAATGTAATAGGGTTTAACTTTTGTAGAATTTTCGACAGCATAGATTTATCACCTTGTCTAGCGAGACCAATGCTAGCCTCAATGATTTTTTTAGATTCTTTTTCAATAAGAAATTTATTGAACCATTGGTCTACGGGTTGGTTTTCTAAAGCAATTCTTGCGGCATACCTTATATGCGTATCATCATGGTCTAGATTCGCCCATGCCAAAGGAATAGCTTCTGCAGCTAATACGGAATGATACTTTTCAAGACTTAAGCGTAATTCTCTTAAAGTTGATGCTTCGGAATCAGTAACTGCTTCATTTTCTTTTAAATCAGTACCTATATATCGAAGGCGAAATAAATGAGAATCGATTCTACGACCACCCGATGCGAAATACAGATTACCATCAGCGCCGGCAATCATATCGGTCAAGGGCAGAGGTGTGCCTGAAAGAAACTCTTTTCTTTCGGCGGTATAACTGCTTCCTTTTGGTTTTAAATCTGCAAAATAAAGGGTGCCAAAACTCCAGTCCATAACGAAAATGCCATTTTTATAGCTTCCAGGGAAGTTTAATTTAGCACCTGAAAGTACTGCGGTAGGTGAACCTTGTTCTAAATTATGAACTGCTGGTAGCGCATCTGGGTAATAGGCAGGCCATTTACCCGAACCTGTTCGCCAGCCATATTCGCTGCCACTTGTTACGTGACAGATTCTAGTTGGTCGATACCAAGGCATTCCTATATCCCATTCCATATCTGCATCATACGCGAAAAGTTCACCATCTTGATTAAATGCCATATCAAAGGGATTACGATATCCTGCAGAAATGAGCTCCCAATCAGTTCCTTCTGGATTGAATTTGCAAATCCATCCGCCAGGTGCTTTAATATCATTAGCATGTCCACGTGCATCTAAATATGGTTCAAACAAATTGTCTTCGCCCCAGTTGGTTGGTAGTCGGCTTTTTTCCTTTACTATATCAGGAATTAAAGTATGATTTCCGGCAATAAAATAAATTTCTTTTCCATCGGGAGAAAGCACAAAACTGTGAGGGCCATGTTCGCCAGCACCGTCTAACTTTAAAAGCATTTCTACCTTATCAAGTTGGCCATCATGATTATTATCTGTAATGCGATAAATACCGCTGCCATAATTTGCTTCCTCAGGTACGTCATCTTTCCATCTTTTGTTGACAGCAACATAAAGACTATTGAAAGCCCACATCATGCCATGTGCCTCTCCGATATCTAAGTCAAGTGCATGCACATCTTTTGTTTCTAATTTACTATCTATGGTTGGTGCTTTGAAATAATAGATTTTACCATATTGATCACAAGCGTATATAATGTCTTTCGGACCCTGAGCTAATGCGACCCAAGAACCTTGTTCATTCTCGCTGGGTTGGTATAAATCTTCTAAAACGAAACCGTCGGGAAGGTTAAAGGCAATTTCTTTGTTTTCTTCTTCAGATGTAGTTTCTATTGTGTCATTTTTACAAGAAATTAAAACACAACATGCAACAAGTAAAAGGGTGGAAATTTTATACATGATTTTATGAATGAGAAGTTCTCTATAAAAATAGGGAAAAGAAGGATATAAAAATTATCAACGCTAAAGCGATTATTAAACCTTGAATATGCTGACTATTGAATATTTTTCAGGCCTTCATAAACCGCAATTGCTACTGAATTTGCCAGATTTAAGCTTCGAATTTGCGTGCTGTATAATGGAATTTTATAAAGCTTGTCAGTATTGCTTTTAATGATTTCTTCAGATAAACCAACCGATTCTTTGCCAAAAACTAAGAACATATCATCAAGATAATCTATTGACCAATGTTCTTTGGTGCCATGTGAAGAAAAGTAAACTATGTCTTTATCTTTATGAATTTCATAAAAATCATCAACACTCTCGTAGATACAAAGATCAATATGTTTCCAATAATCTAAACCTGCTCTTTTTACACGAGAATCGTTCAATTCAAAACCAAAAGGTTTTACCAAATGCAGCCTTGAACCAGTTGCCAAAGCTAATCTGCCAATATTACCTGTATTATTAGGAATTTCAGGTTCGAATAGAACAATATTAAAAGCCATTATTTTTTAGTCGATTGTAAATATAAATGTTCTACTTTTTCTCTTGCCCAAGGCGTTTTTCTAAGAAATTTCAGACTTGATTTAATCGAAGGGTTACTTTTGAAACAATTGATATTGACTTGACTAGCAAGATCTTCCCAAGTGTAGTTTTGAGTTAAATACTCTAAGATATCAACTAATTTTATTCCGTGTAGCGGATTATTCGGCTGCTCTTTTTTTATATCCATACATGAAAAATTTACTATTGAAAGAATGGATTAACAAAGGTATCTTAAATGAGTCAATAATTTAGACAACAATTTCAAAGTGTAGAAAATCAAAAAACTCCGGTAATCAGCCGGAGTTTATTCATCAATCAAAAAACGAACAGTCATGATAAACTGTTGTTATCTATAAAATTACAATATATATGCCAAATTTCCAATTTAAGGTTAATTTAACATTCTGGTATTCTAATTTCCTATCCAAGATAGGTCTTCAAGATTTTGCTTCTTGAAGTATGTTTTAATCTACGTATTGCTTTTTCTTTAATTTGACGAACTCTTTCTCTTGTAAGATCAAAAGTTTCACCAATTTCTTCTAAAGTCATGGAATGCTGTTCAGACAATCCGAAATAAAGACGAATTACATCAGCTTCTCTTGGCGTTAAAGTTTCTAAAGCGCGTTCGATTTCAGTACGTAACGATTCTGTCAACAATTCTCTATCAGGGTTTGGAGATTCACCACTACGAAGAACATCGTATAGGTTAGAATCTTCACCAGCGATTAATGGAGCATCCATTGATACGTGACGCCCTGAGTTTTTTAAGGACTGTTTTACATCTGCAACCGTCATATCTAGTTCTTTTGCAATCTCTTCAGGCGAAGGCATACGTTCATGCGCTTGCTCTAAAAAAGCAAAAGTTTTGTTGATTTTGTTTATTGATCCAATCTTGTTCAATGGTAGACGCACAATACGAGATTGTTCTGCTAAGGCTTGTAAGATAGATTGACGAATCCACCATACGGCGTAAGAGATAAATTTGAAACCACGAGTTTCATCAAAACGTTGTGCCGCTTTAATCAACCCTAAGTTTCCTTCGTTGATTAAATCTGGCAGAGTAAGGCCTTGGTTTTGGTACTGTTTTGAAACCGATACTACGAATCGAAGATTGGCTTTTGTAAGTTTTTCAAGAGCGCTCTGGTCGCCTGCCTTGATACGTTGTGCCAATTCTACTTCTTCATCTGCAGTAATCAAGTCAACCTTGCCGATTTCTTGTAAGTACTTGTCCAAAGATGCGGTCTCTCTATTAGTGACCTGTTTTGTAATCTTAAGCTGTCTCATTTTTGGGGATTAAATTCATAATTCAATAGACTGCATATACTTATACGTTCAAATCTTAAAAATGTTACAAAAGGGGTGAAAAAAGTTCAAAATTCGGTTGAATTACATGTTTTTCACTTTCAATATGTTCAGAAGCATCGATTTTTATGATTAATGAAGAGCGCAGACAAAAACAAACAATTCATGGAATCATAAAATAATGCTTCAAGGCTAATTAAAAAACTTGTGGATTAACGTAACAAAGCCTCAACGTCATTGTTGAGGCTTTGTATAAAATATAAAGAAAATTAATTTCAATCTCTTCGCGGCTTGCGATCTCTGCTATCTCTTCCGCGGCCACGATCACGATCGTTGTTTCTGCGTGGTGGTCTTTCCACATAACCTTCAGGTTTTTCTAGTAAGGCCTTACGAGAAACTTTCTCTTTGCGCGTTCTTGGATCTGTACCTAAATACTTCACTTCAAACTCGTCACCCATATTAACTACATCAGAAACATTTTCAGTACGTTCCCAAGCTAATTCAGATACATGCAACAAAGTCTCGTTACCAGGAGCATCCATATATTCTACAACAGCACCGAAATCAAGCATCTTAATTACTTTAACTTGATACGATTCATTCATTTGCGGTTTGAATAATAAGGAATCTATTTTTGCCATTACAGCATCAATACCGGCACTACCAACACCTAAAATTTCAACGATACCTTCTTCAGTTACAGGATCTTCGTTGATAACGATAGTGGTTTCTGTTTCTTTTTGCATCTCTTGAATCACTTTTCCACCTGGGCCAATTAAAGCACCAATGAATTCATTAGGAATTCTTCGTGTAACCATAGTTGGCGCGTGTTCTTTAACTTCCGCATTCGGAGCAGCAATCGTATCAGTCAATTCTTTAAGTATGTGTAAACGACCATCTCTAGCTTGCTGTAAAGCACTTACTAAGATCTCATAAGACAATCCTTTTACTTTAATATCCATCTGACAAGCGGTAATTCCGTCTGCCGTACCGGTTACTTTAAAATCCATATCACCCAAGTGATCTTCATCACCTAAGATATCAGAAAGAACCGCATATTTTCCAGAATCAGCATCGGAGATTAATCCCATTGCAATACCAGATACTGGTTTTTTTAATTGAACACCGGCATCCATCATTGCCATTGTACCAGAACAAACCGTTGCCATAGAAGAAGAACCATTCGATTCTAATACTTCAGAAACTACACGAACTGTATATGGGCAGTCTTCAGGAATCATTCCTTTTAAAGCACGTTGTGCCAAGTTACCGTGACCAACTTCTCTACGCGATGTTCCTCGAATAGGTCTTGCCTCACCCGTACAAAAAGGAGGAAAGTTATAATGTAAATAGAAATTCTCTTCGCCTTCATACGATGGCATATCTATTTTGTTAGCGTCTCTAGAAGTGCCTAAAGTTACGGTAGCTAAAGCTTGCGTTTCGCCACGTGTAAAGATTGCAGAACCGTGTGTTGAAGGTAAGTAATCAACTTCACACCAAATAGGTCTAATATCAACCGTTTTACGACCATCTAAACGTAAGCCTTCATTTAGGGTCAGGTCACGAATTGCCGCTTTTTCAGCTTTGCGGTAGTATTTAGAAACCAATCCGCCATAATCTTCTAACTCCTCCTCAGAAAAAGTAGCTTTTATTTCTTCTTTTATTTCTTTGAAAGCTGCACTTCTTTCGTGCTTAGCAGAACCAGCTTTTGCGATGGCATATACTTTATTATATGCCATATCATGAACCTTCTTCGCTAAATCTTCATCAGCTCTTTCTTCGGGATATTCACGAACTTCTTTCTTGCCGAAAGCTTCCGCCAATTTTAATTGCGCTGCACATTGTACTTTAATAGCTTCATGTGCAAATTTGATTGCGTCTGCCATTTCTTCCTCAGAAATCTCATCCATCTCACCTTCAACCATCATTACAGAATCAGCAGAAGCACCAATCATCATGTCGATATCAGATTCTGCTAACTGAGCTCTAGTTGGGTTGATTACCAATTCACCATTTACACGACCAACTCTAGCCTCAGAAATAGCACATTCGAAAGGAAAGTCAGATAACTGAATCGCTGCCGATGCAGCCAATCCAGCCATTGCATCGGGCATAACGTTTTCGTCATGAGACATCAATTGAATCATCACTTGAGTCTCAGAGTGATAATCTTTTGGGAAAAGCGGACGTAATACGCGATCTACTAAACGCATGGTCAATACTTCACCATCACTTGGTCTTGCTTCTCTTTTGAAGAAACCACCAGGGTAACGGCCAGCAGCTGCAAATTTTTCGCGATAATCTACTGTTAAGGGCAGAAAATCCAAATCTTTTTGCTCGTAGTTAGAAACTACTGTACACAATAGCATACATTTTCCGGATTGGACAACTACAGAGCCGTGGGCTTGTTTTGCCAATTTTCCTGTTTCGATAGAAATCTCTCTACCGTCACCAAGGTCTATAACCTCTTTAAATACTTTTGGAATCATAAAATAGATTTTTACCCGATACTAAATTTCGGGATTTTGTTAAACAATGGTCATTCGGTTGTTGAGGCCGAACGGTTGTGTTGTTGTGAGTGCTAAAAGCACTTGACCAATGAAAAACTGAGTGCAGCTTTTTGATTTCCCTGAACTTGTTTCAGGGTCTTAATAAAATAAAAATAGATGCTGAAATCCCCAAAATTTCAAGGCAGCATATAAAAATAGGGGCTGAAAAATTTCAACCCCTATGGATATTATTTTCTAATACCTAGTTGTTTGATGAGCTCACGATACTTTACAATATCTTTTTTCATCATATAATCTAGAAGACTTCTTCTTTTACCCACCAACTTTACTAGTGAACGTTCTGTGTTGAAATCTTTGTGATTTTTTTTAAGGTGACCAGTCAAGTGATTAATACGATGTGTAAACAACGCGATTTGACCTTCTGTAGAACCTGTGTTCTCTGCTTTTCCGCCGTGTTTCTTAAAGATATCGGCTTTAATTTCTTTTGTTAAGTACATGCTAATATTATTGTAAATGATTATTATGTATCTGATTGGTTTTCAACCAGGCTGCAAAGATAAAATTATTTTTGTCATGTTTAGCTAAATGCGACCTTATTTTATTGAGAACGAGACTTTGAAACTTTTCGCTTCTCTTTGTAAAAATTCTTATCAGCTACATAAATGGTTTTATGAATTTCACAAAACGTTACTGTTTTGGTTACGTCAGTTAATGATGTTTTTTTTACTATTTCTATTTCGTTTTTTTGCTTAACCCGTTTTTTAATAGTTTCAAGTTCTTCAGATGTATACTTGAATTCTGCAAATAAATCTTCTTTGGCTGGTCTTTTGAAATAGATTTCTGCAGATTTATCCCAAACAACATAATCATTACCTAAAATATTCATCAATTGAACCATTGGTATTGGGTCTACAGCTGAGAACATGCTACCTCCAAAAATAGAATTTACATAGTTTTTATTCTTATAACTTATAGCAAGTTTGATTTTAATATGCAATAGATCTTCAGAAGCACTAACAATACGTGCTGTTGTTCTTCGGTACATGGGTGAAAGGTTAAAACCTATTTTGAAGAGTTGGTTTTGAGGTATGAATTTTTTACCAACTTCAGCAATTTTTTGATAGAATGACATAACTCAATGATTATGAATAATACAAAAATCGCTATCTAAACTAATATAGTCGAGATAGCGATTAATATCAGATTAAAATTGTAATGCGCTATTCTGAAGATCGAACTGGGCTATTTTGAATTAAGTCAATATATAAATTGATTTTTGTCTTTAAATCTTTTCGGTGAACGATAAAGTCAAGAAAACCATGTTCTTTCAAGAATTCTGAAGTTTGAAATCCGTCAGGCAGATCTTTGCCTGTAGCTTCTTTAACAATTCTAGGTCCGGCAAAACCAATTAAAGCACCTGGTTCAGCAATATTGATATCGCCTAGCATGGCATATGAAGCGGTGGTTCCACCTGTGGTTGGGTCTGTACATAATGATATGTATGGTAACCCTGCTTCCGCTAATTGAGCAAGTTTGGCAGATGTTTTAGCTAATTGCATAAGTGATAATGCAGCTTCCATCATTCGAGCCCCTCCAGATTTTGAAATCATTACAAAAGGAACCTTTTTTTCGATTGCATAGTCAATACCTCGAGCTATTTTTTCGCCTACTACACTGCCCATTGATCCACCAATGAAATTAAAGTCCATACAACTGATAACAATAGCTTTACCTAAAGATTTTCCAAATCCTGTTCTAACTGCATCCTTAAGACCTGTCTTTTTCTGGGCTGCAACTAAACGTTCTTTGTACTTCTTTGTATCCTCAAATTTTAACGGATCTTTTGAAGTCAATTTGGCATCTAACTCTTTGAATTCGTTATTGTCAAATAGGATTTCAAAATATTCTTTACTACCAATTCTAACATGGTAATCATCTTCAGGGCTAACATAAAAGTTTTTTGCAAGGTCTTCAGATTCTACTATTTTTCCGGTCGGCGACTTGTACCATAAGCCTCTTGGCGTGTCTTTTTTTTCCTCAGTAGCTGTTTGGATACCTTTTTCCTTTCTTTTAAACCATGCCGTCATATCGCTCATATTAGAAGTGGATGTATTTTTTTAAAGTGTATTTACATTATTTAAATCTTCAAATGCTTTTTTCAAGCGATCAACAAAAGATTTTTCACCTTCACGCAACCAAACTCTTGGGTCATAGTTTTTTTTGTTAGGTTCATCAGCTCCTGTTGGGTTTCCAATTTGAGACTGCAGATATTCTTTTTTATCTTGAACATAATCTCTTACTCCCGCAAGAAAAGCATACTGTAAATCAGTATCAATATTCATTTTGATTACCCCATAACTAATTCCCTCACGAATTTCTTCAACTGTCGAACCCGAACCACCATGAAAAACGAAATCGATATGATTGTGTTCTACTCCATATTTTTCAGAGACAAACTCTTGAGAATTTTTTAAAATTTTTGGAGTTAACTTAACATTACCTGGCTTGTAAACCCCATGAACATTTCCAAAAGCTGCCGCTACGGTAAATCGTGGACTTACTTTTGAAAGCTCTTCATATGCATAAGCAACTTCTTCTGGCTGCGTATATAATTTAGAATCATCAACATCAGAATTATCAACACCATCTTCTTCACCGCCAGTAATACCTAATTCGATTTCAAGGGTCATGTCCATTTTGGCCATTCGTTCTAAATAGCTCTTGCAGATTGCAATGTTTTCTTCAATGGATTCTTCTGATAAATCGATCATATGAGAGCTGAACAACGACTTGCCAGTTTCAGCATAGTGTTTTTCACTAGCATCTAACAATCCGTCAATCCAAGGCAATAATTTTTTTGCGCAATGATCGGTATGTAAGATCACAGTTGCACCATAAGCTTCTGCCAATTGATGCACATGTTTAGCGCCGGCAACTGCGCCTTGAATGGCGGCTTTTTGACCTTCATTAGATAGACCTTTGCCAGCATTAAATTGGGCGCCACCGTTTGAAAACTGAATAATGACAGGTGCGTTTAAATTAGCGGCAGTTTCTAACACTCCGTTTATTGTATTTGAACCAATAACATTTACAGCAGGAAGGGCGAAACCTTTCTCTTTTGCATAGTTGAAAATCGCTTGTACTTCATCGCCTGTTGCAACGCCTGGTTTTATATTGTGAGCCATAATTTTTGGAGTCAATTAATTTTTAGTTATGAATTGGGCAAAAGTAATAAAATAAACAGGGCTTAAAAAGATAGCGAGATAAAAACAACTTAATCTGTTAGTATCGTTTCAGATATCAAATGTCCTGCATGAGAAAAACCTTGTATTGACATTAGAAATCTTGTGTTTTTTTTATCATTTGGAATTTTAAATGTAAGCTCTCCTTGCTTATTCGTTTTTAATTGTGGTTTCCAATCTATTTCGATCCAATTACTGGCTCTTGTTTGGTCAAAAGTATATAATGGGGTGTAGTACTTTTTGCTTCGGTCAAAACCGTTTTTGATAACGTATTTGTCAAAAAGGAATGGGCCGTTCTGGTATTCATCGGTAGTAAAAACCTGATACAAAGTCCCCGCATATGTTTTGCCTTCGAAAAATTTACGTCCTCTGGGTATTATCATCACTTTTGCAATATCCTTCATTGAAATACTAGTTGTTGGTATTAATTCATTAGGGTCAACTAACCGCCCGTTTAACCATAAAAATGCTTCACTTTTGCTTGCAGATTCAAAATACATGTCTAAAGGGTTTGCTTCATTTATACGGGTACCGTTGGCATTCAAAAAAGAAATTAAGTCTTGTTCATGGTTTTTAAAGACCTCTCTTATCGGCACTTCTGCATAACGGCCAATATCTTGAACTAAGGGCTTGTATTTTTCAATTATTTTTCGTCTTCGAAAGTAGTTTTGATTTCGCTGTTTTTTACTGACCACTACTTCATCTAAATCAATTGTTCCTTCAAGTTTTCTGAGTGCGTTTATTTCGGTAGTATTAATATTTAAAATATTCTTTGAAAATTTGTTCAAAGTATCATTAGAATCTGGCTGGCTCTTTTGATCAAACTGCCGCCGTGGAATGATAAATCTATCCGTATTATTTTCTCTAATCGTGTCGAAAGTTATTTGCGAGGGTTTGATAATTTTCCCTAACCAGTTTTGGTATGCGACCCTTACTGTATCTTCTTTGAAAACCTTTAGATTTTGAAAAATAAATTCAGATCGCCCCTTTATTGGAATTTTATCAATTATCTGGAAGTTGTCGGGTATCAAGGCAAGATTTTTATGTTTCACCTCATCTTCTAGTCTACCTTTAAGTTCAAAACCTGCTTCGAATTTATATTTTTCAGTCGGATTTATGGATTGAATGAATTCGTCAGGAGTATATTGCGTCCAGCCTTGGCTGAGCAATAGTAAATCTAAATGTTCTTTTCTTTTTTTATTCTTAGGATTGAAATAGTAGGCCGGGTTTTCGATGTATCCATTTACATATGGACGCAGTAAGAAGGCACTTTGAATCGTGTTTTTTTGATTTGCAACCTTAGAATCTTCTGACAGTACTGAAATACTTAAGTTTGCCTTTAAGGCTTTGTTTATGCCGCTAAGTGAAATTCGATAGGTTAGCGAGTCACTATCAGGTTCTAATTTTTCTAGGGCAACAGATGTTTTTTTGCGCTCCGTTTCAATATAGAATTTACGTTCGGCTATGGGTTGGTCATCTGCTAAAAGAGTTACAGTATGTACTCCGTCAAGAAATATGTTTTTGTTAGTTTCAATGAGCCCAATATTTGAATCAAGCTTGGCCAACGAAACTAGTTTGAATATTTGACGGTCTTGATGATAGAGTAGGGAGTAGTTTGAATAAACTTGATTATGGAAAGTAGTATCATTTGTTTTGAGCTGTACTTTTAGGGTGTTCTCATCAGAATTATCTATTTGAAGTGATATGCCCTTTGGTAATGCGCGCGGTAAAGCTAAAATTATAGTAGTGTCTTGAAATTTTATTTTCGCATTGTATTTTTCTCCTTTTTTATACATTAATTTACAACTGCTCATGCCTGCATGTTCACTTTCAAACTTTGATACTACTGCGTCATGTTGATTGAGTATGCTGCCTGTGAAGGCAATACTTTTGCCATTTTTAGTTGCTTTTATTCCAAGAGTGTTTTCTATATTTTCAATAAGATTTCCACTTTCAGGAAACAATTGCACGTCGTATTTGTAATTTTCTTGTGAATTTTCGGTTAGCTCTTGACCAAGAATTTTGATTTCTTGTAAGTACTGATAATCCTCACCGAAATTGCGCATATAGTTGGTTCTTGCTTGTAGATAGTATATACCTGGAGCGATTGCTTTGTTCAATTCAAACTGGCCTAAACCAACCCCGTCTTTTATTAGCGTATTCCTCGAAAAAATTACGTTTCCATCTAAATCGACTAGATTTGTAATTAGCTTTCGAGTTTGAATAGAAGGGTGGTTTACAGAATCACCCACATAGGCTTTAAACCAAATTACATCATCTGAAAAATACGAGGTCTTATTAGCATGAATATAGACTTTCTCCTTCAATCGTGGATGTAGTTGCATGGTATGCAAACGGTCTACCAATGAATTCTGGGCAAGGGAACTTAGACAAAAGAAAAGTAGCGTGAATTGAAGAACGTATTTCACATTAACGGCTATTTTAAAACGTTTGAGGCTACGTACCAAAATACTAAAAAGGATAATTAATCCCAATTTGTAATACAGAATTACCAAAATTGTAATCTCTGAACCACCTTTTTGAGTTTATCTCAGCAGGGTTGTAGGTTTTGAAACCTAAATCACCTCGAAGAACAAAATAGGTAAAGTCATAGCGTATACCGAAACCAGAACCCAAGGCAATATCCTTTAACGATTCTATACCATTGAATGTGGCTTCAGGATCATCAACGTTGTCGAAAACATTCCAAATATTTCCGGCATCAGCAAAAAGAGCACCTTTGAAATTACCAGCTATTGGAAAACGATATTCAAGATTCAAAGCTATTTTTAAATTTGCTTCATTAAAATCATTGATTGCATCAGTTCTGCCAGGGCCTAATGAATATGGTCTCCAGGCTCTGTTATCATTTGATCCACCGCCAAAATAACTACGTACAAAAGGAATATTATCAGAATTTCCATAAGGTACGGCAATGCCGAAAAAGCTGCGAAAAGCGAGAACATTAGCCTTAGAAAGATCCCAATATTTAACATAATCAAACTCCGTTTTCAAATATTGTGAGTAAGGCACATCAAAAACCAATAAGCCTCGACTGTCTTCATTAAAAGGAATAATATAAGAGAGTGCTGAAAGTAAATTACCGGCACTTTCTAATTTAAACCGGAATTGATAAAAATTGTTATCCGTAGGTCCGCGTCGGTTGTTTTTGCTAAAGGAGTAATTGCTGGCAAAGATCAGGTTGTCTTCAGTTAATCGTTCTCTTCGTTCTTCGATACTACGTATGCTGTTAATATTATCTTGGCTTGCAGGTATAACTTGATTTAGAATAGCATCTGTAAAAATAGATGTACCAGAAGGAATTACTAAGTTATTATCCTCATCGAAAGAATTATTAGCAGTTAAAATGGGATCTGTAAAAAAGTTTTCATTGGGATCGTTCGCAATATCATTTAATCGATCGTAGGTATTTCTGTATACATCGAAAAAACGCTCTGCATTAACATTATTAACAAATTGAACGTTAAAAAGTTCTACATTATTTTTAGTAAAAATTGTGGGAGTCCAATTGTATCCTAAAATGGTATTAAAAGTCCTCTTATCAAGACCAATATTTTTCTGCGAACTAAACCCTAAGCTAACTGCAGTTCTTGGTAACATGTAATTAGGAATTATTTTTTTGGTATTAAATAAAGGAAACCATATTCTAGGTAAATCAAGTTTCAAATCAGCGCCGTATTCAAGTAAATTAAAAAATTGTTTGTCTGTAATGTTTGGGTCACGTGCCGAACCAATATTTAGCCGCCCAGATAAACTTAGGTTTTCGGCTCCTTTAAATAAATTACGCCATTGTAATGACGGACTAAAAGCCAATCCAAATTTTTGAATGTTTGATTGGGTGGCATCTAAATTTGTACTGAAAGAGTACTTGGGTCGCTCCGCTAGGTAGATGTTTGCTGTGAGGTGGGTTCGGGTAGTGTCTTCTTCAAAATTTAGGGTAGGGTATCTAAAAACATTTAGACTTGAAATTTGTCGTAGCGTACGACTACGTGCGGTATCACTATAAACGCTGTCTCTTTCGAAAACTACTGCATCGGTAAGGGTTTCTGGTTTAAAACGAAGTCTATCGCGATAGTATATGGTATAATCACCAAAACGCTCAAACTTTAAATCGCGATCATTTTCATTAAAAAGATAGTCAGTATAGATATTAATGTTTTCAAACCTGAAAACTTTGTATTCTGATGTTGTGATTGCATTTTCAGTTCTTGTTTTCAGATCATCAATGCGAAGTTCTACATCCATTTGACGATCATTACCTGCGCGAGAAGTATCACTTGGCATATCAAAGCCGATAGCACTTTCTTGAAAATTCCAAACACCTCGATCTCTAAAAATTGCAGATAATCGTTCACGTTCTTTATTAAAATTATCTAAATCGAATTGTTGGCCCGCCTTTACGAAGGCATCTTTTTTTACCAAATTGTAAATTGAATCAATCGCCTTAGAACTGATTTTATGCGAGACTGAATCTAAGCTGTAAGGATCGCCCAAAGCTATTTGATAGTTTATGGCAACACGCTGCTTTTTTTTCAAACTATCGATTGAATACGAAGTGGTATTGTTAAAATAGCCTTTTGTACCATAATATGCTCGTAAACGTTCTAATGTTTTGACCGTTTGTGTTGTGTCTAAAATGGCCGGTGGTTCACCAATATTTTTTAACCATTCGCTTAAGCCTTTAACTATAAATGATTCGCCTAAGCGATCTACTTGCTTTTTAGACAAGAATTTAGTCAACCGTTTTTTTCGCTTTGGTTTACGATCTAACCAATCTTGATATTGTGTATCGGGATCAACTTTAGCTAGGTTATGTAAATTAAGACGAAAATTATAACCCAATAAATCGCTATTCGGCTGCTGAATAATCAAACTTTCAATAGCCTCATCAACGATTTTTAAGCTGTCGACTAGAATTGTGTTTTTTGCAACTAAAAGTTCGTGGTCGTCTACTCTTTTTAGAGAGTTACATGAGGTAATAAAGCTGGCTATCAATAATAAGCTTATTTTAGCGCAACTTTTTTTATTGGGCAAGTGAATCCTCATAGAAATCAAAAATACGTTAAAAATACATTATCTTAATGCTTGTTAAAAGCCAAATAAAGCTTACTCGAAGCTTACAGCAAAAAAAGTACCGAAAACAGCACGGGTTATTTTTTGTTGAAGGAAAAAAGACTGTGCAAGAGCTTTTGGCCTCAAATATTAAGCCTTATAAAATTTACTGCCTTGATTCTGAAAGCTTAGATATTTCTGTAGCTATTACATCAAAAGTAACCTTAGCAGAGTTAAAGCAAATGAGCTGTTTGAAAAATCCATCCGGAGTTTTGGGTGTTTTTCATATTCCTCAAGTTACTGAAGTTGATTTTTCAGATTGGATGATAGCAATAGATGATGTCAGCGATCCGGGTAATTTGGGTACAATCATTCGTCTTTGTGATTGGTTCGGAATTCAACATATCATTTGTTCTAAAAACACCGTGGATTGTTACAATCCGAAAGTGCTTCAAGCGACCATGGGTTCTATTGCCAGAGTAAACCTACTATATGTTGATTTAAGTAGTTTTCTGAAGGATGTTAGTGTCCCTGTTTATGGTGCTTTTATGGATGGTGCTTCCGTCTACTCAGAAGAGCTTCCTGATAAGGGAATTTTAGTTATGGGAAATGAGGGAAACGGTATATCTAAAGAAGTGAAGATGCAAATTGCCCATGAAATAAGTATTCCACAATTCGGAAATAATACGACTGAGAGTTTGAATGTGGCTACCGCAACCTCTATTTTATTGAATGAAGTACGAAGAGGTTGAAAAAGTACAGGGTTAGAAATACGAGGTACAAACTCTAATTTGAAGCAGTTAAGAATTTGAAACTACTTGCGTCGTGAAGGCTTGAGTTTGTGTTTGATTTTGAACTTGCATACTACTCAAAGGTGAAGTTGATAAAAAGACCACGGGTTCGCATGGCATCAATATTTCCGGTCCAAGGACTATTCGGGTCAATGTCTCTAATCAATTCATCAGTAATAGCAAATACTCCACGAATAGAAGGGGTAAATTTGAAATATTCTAAATAAAAATCGATACCAAAGCCTAGTTCATAATTGTACACCCATTTTGTCATTCGAAAAGTACCAGATAAATTATCATCAATACTAGCTTCATTGCTTCCTAAGTTCAATGATGCTGAACCACCACCAATTAAAAAAGGTTTGAAATTACCAAGTCTTCGCGTGCTAACTTTTAATAACAATGGAAAATTAATATAGGTTGATTTCACTTCTCGAATCGCATCTCTCTCTTCTTCAAAACCAGGAAACCCCAAAGTTCTTGCACTATAAGCTAAACCTGGTTCTATGCGAATGTCTAAAAATTCATTGAGTCGCATTTCTCCAATAAGACCAACATTGAATCCCATTGATTTATCAACCAAAATATCGTCTGTATTGTTTTCGTAGTCAAACTTAAAGTCATATTGATTTATACCTAAATAGTATCCGTAGTTCAAAAACTTCTTGTCTTTGTTTTCAATATTTAGTACGGGCTTTTCTTTAAATTGCGCCAAAAGTGGTTGGGTTAATAAGAACATCCCTAGAAAAAGAAAAAAAAATACTTTCATATTTATTTGGTAGCTACATAAATAGAGGCTACCCCAAATGTTTGGGGCTTATTCTCTACCTCTATAAACCCAATTTTGCGCAAAATATTGTTGAAGTTTTCACCATGAGGAAAAACGGCTGCAGATTCAGATAAATAGGTGTATGCCGAGTTATCTTTAGAAAAAAGACGCCCTATAACGGGTAATACGTAGTTGCAATGAAAACGATACCCCTGTTTATAAGGTGTTTTGGTGGGTACTGAGGTTTCTAAAACTACAAAAGTTCCGGTGGGTTTTAATACCCTATAAATTTCATTTAATCCTTTTTCAAGAGTTTCAAAATTACGAACCCCAAAAGCAACGGTAACTGCATCAAATGAATTCTCTTCAAAGGGCAAGTTTTCGCTGTCACCAACTATCATTTCTATAGTTGTATCTAGTTTTTTATCGACGACCTTTTTTTTGCCAACCTCAAGCATACCGGGTGAAATATCAAGACCAACTATTCTTTTTGCACCGGTTTCAATCATATTTATGGCCAAATCACCAGTACCCGTTGCAATATCGAGAATAGCTGTTGGCTGTTTTTTCTTTAAAATCGCAACGACTCTCTTACGCCATTTGATGTCAATACCAAATGAAATAACACGGTTGAGTCCATCATAATTTTTTGAGATGGTGTCAAACATTTGTGTTACTTGTTCTTTTTTGCCAAGCTCAGAATCTTTATAGGGAGTTACTTTTTTAGACATCTACAGCAAATTTTTGGCAAAGATACGACATAACATAAGACCCATAAAGGGTTTGGATAGGTAATAAAGACGCTTTCAAGCTGTTTAATACTTAGCTATTTTTGGGGCAATCCGTTTTAATTTATGTAATTTTGCGCTGCAAATTTATCTCTAAATGAGCTCTAAAAAAGCCGTAACGCTTAAAAAAATACTTCTTTTTGACTTGAGGTTAGGAAAACAAAACCTTCCTCTGAATAACAATATTAGCATTCGATGAAAATTATAATTGCAGGAGCGGGTGAGGTAGGTTTTCATTTGGCAAAACTACTCTCATATGAGTCTCAAGATATTACCTTGATTGACACCAATAAAGAAAGTTTAGCCTACGCTGATAACCATCTCGATATACGAGTTTTAAAAGGTGATGCAACTTCTATTGCCGTACTCAAAGATGCGCAGGTTGAAAACTCAGAGCTGGTGATTGGTGTCACATCTTCTGAAACGACCAATATCACACTTTGTATGTTAGCAAAACAACTAGGTTGCGAACGAACTATTGCCAGAATTTCGAATACGGAGTTCATAGATTGCAAAGACACCATTAAATTCGACGAATTGGGTATTGATGAATTAATATCGCCTGAAGAATTAGCAGCAACTGAAATTCAGATGTTGTTAAATAAATCTGCCTTTAATGATACTTTTGAGTTTGAGGAAGGTAAATTGATAATGGTGGGAGTTTCACTACCCACTACTGCGCCATTTGTTGGTAAAATGGTGAAAGAAGCAGCAAAGATTTTTTCTGAATTACATTTTATGCCGATTGCTTTAAAACGAATGGGCACGCAATATACCGTAATACCAAGAGGCGATACTGTTTTTAAAGAAGGAGATCAAGTTTATTTTATTACCCTAAAAGAAGGGGTTGATGAATTATATAAACTTACCGGAAAAAAGAAAGAAGAGATAAAAAATGTGATGATTTTGGGCGGAAGTAAGGTAGGTTTTAAAGCTGCCAGAGATCTTTGTGCTGAAAAGTATAACGTGAAATTAATCGAAAAAAATAAGGAGAAAGCCTTTGATCTTGCTGATGATTTGCCAACTGCTTTGGTAATCAATGGAGACGGTAGAAATGTTGAACTTCTTGAAGAAGAAAGCTTAGAATCAATGGATGCTTTCGTTGCCGTAACCGGAAATTCAGAGACTAATATAATGTCTTGTTTGGTAGCCAAATCAAAGCATATTAAAAAGACCATAGCTTTGGTTGAGAATATGGATTATTTTCAACTTTCACACTCGATCGGAATTGATACTTTAATTAATAAAAAATTGCTTGCTGCAAATAACATTTTTAAGCATATTCGAAAGGGTGAGGTAGTAGCCTCAATGCGCCTGAATAATTTGAATGCAGAGATTTTAGAATTTATTGTAAAACCAAATTCAAGGGTAACAGGTAGTGTTATTAGAGAGCTTAATTTTCCTAAAATGGCTACTATAGGAGGGGTTTATCGTGATGGAGAAGGAATTATCGCTTTAGGCGGATTTAAAATTGAGGAAGGTGATCGCGTTGTTGTTTGTTGTTTACCAGAAGCCATTCCGAAAATAGAGCGACTATTCTTGTAGTATGAAACTAAATTCAAGAATCATATTTCATATTATGGGGCTCTTATTGCTTTGCAATGGAGGGTTTATGCTCATTGCCGTTTTGGTAAGCCTTATTTATAAAGACGGTGCGACATTAGATATTTTTCTAGCTTCAATAACAACAATATTGACAGGCCTACTCTTCATGTTAGCAACGCGCAAGCATCAAAAAGAAGTACAGCGCAAAGAAGGGTATATCATTGTTACTTTTGGATGGATTGTTCTATCCCTCTCGGGGATGTTGCCGTATCTTTTTTCAGACGCAATACCTGAAGTTACAAATGCATTTTTTGAGACAGTTTCAGGGTATACAACTACAGGAGCTTCCATACTTGATGATATTGAAATTTTGCCAGAGGGAATCCTACTTTGGAGAAGTCTAACACATTGGATAGGTGGTATGGGGATTATTGTTCTAGCCATAGCCATTTTACCTCTTTTAGGTATTGGCGGTATGCAATTATTTGCAGCTGAGGCACCGGGACCTAGTGCTCAAAAATTGCATCCTAGAATCACCGATACTGCAAAACGCTTATGGCTCATTTATGTAGGTTATACAGCTGCAGAAACAGTACTCTTAAGTGTAGCAGGAATGTCTTTTTTTGACGCCGTTAATCATTCCTTAGCTACCTTGTCAACAGGTGGATTCTCCACTAAAAATGCAAGTCTCGCTTTTTGGAATGATTCGCCGATCATACAGTATATTGTTATATTTTTTATGTTTTTAGCAGGTAGTAATTTTGTACTCAGTTATTTTGCGTTCAAAGGAAAAGTACAACGAATTCTGAAAGACGAAGAATTTAAATATTATGTGAGTTTTATTTTGATTTTTACATTAATAGTGGCTTCTGTAGTTTATTTCCAAGCTAGTGTGCCAGTCTCAGATTATCATCCTAAAGTGTTAGGTACAGGCGAAAGTTCTTTTCGGCACGCCCTTTTTCAAGTGATTGCTGTAATAACAACAACAGGTTTTGTAACGGCAGATTTTTCAAGCTGGACCCCTTTTTTAACTATTTTATTTTTTGGGCTGTTTTTCTTAGGAGGCTCTGCAGGTTCAACTTCTGGCGGAATTAAAGTGATGAGACATATACTTATCATCAAAAACGGCTTATTAGAATTTAAAAGAACCTTGCACCCAAATGCTATCATACCCGTTCGGTATAATCATAAAACAATAAATGAACATATTGTCTATAATATCATAGGTTTTTTCGTGCTTTATATGCTTTTGTTTATAATAGGTGCACTTGTATTGGCCGCCATGGGTCTTGATTTTACATCAGCTATTGGTGGTGCCGCGTCTTCATTAGGTAATGTAGGCCCTGCTTTAGGAAGCCTAAATCCTTTGAGTAATTTTAATAGTTTACCAGATGCAGGTAAATGGTGGTGTGGATTTTTGATGTTGGCTGGCAGATTAGAGCTTTTTACGGTCTTGATTCTACTAACGCCATATTTTTGGAAAAGAACTTGATAATGTAGTTTTTGCCAAATTTATAACCCATCCAAAAGAATAAAATTATTCTGAAAGTTAATCTAAGAGCGCTTTTTCTATACGAGAAATTGCTTCGCGCAATTCTTTTTCAGAAGCTGCATACGAAATTCGAATACAATTTCCGTTTCCAAAGGCATCACCTGTTACGGTGGCAACATTTGCATTTTCTAATAAGTACATGGCAAATTCAGATGCATTGTTTATGGTTTTACCACGTATTGTTTTTCCAAAATATGCGGTTATATCAGGAAAAACATAAAAAGCGCCTTCAGGTTCGTTACACTTGAAGCCGTCAATGGCGTTAAGTAATTTTAAAATCAAGGTTCTACGCCCCTTAAATTCATCGATCATATATTGAACACGATCAGGTGATTCTAGTAACGCTGTAATCACAGCACGTTGAGCAATGCAGTTCGCACCGCTAGTAACTTGACCTTGAAGTTTGTTACAGGCGCGAGCAATATAAGTCGGTGCGCCAATGTAGCCTATACGCCAGCCAGTCATTGCAAATGCTTTGGCAACACCATTAACTGTTACGGTGCGATCATACATATCTTCAAAGGCTGCCATTGAAGCATGCGAAGTTACACCGTAGTTAATATGTTCATAAATTTCATCACTTACTACAATTATTTGAGGGTGGTTTTTCAATACATCGGCCAAACTCCTTAACTCTTCTTTACTATAAATAGATCCGCTTGGGTTGCAAGGTGAACTATACCATAGCATTTTGGTTTTGGGGGTGATAGCGGCTTCAAGTTGTTCAGGTGTCATTTTGAAATCTGTATCGAGTGTAGTTGGTACTTCAACTGGTATGCCACCTGCCAATTTTACAATATCGCTGTAACTTACCCAATATGGACAAGGTAAAATCACTTCATCACCATCATTTAATACTACTTGTGCAATATTATATAGACCCTGTTTAGCCCCCGTAGAGACTACCAATTGTGAACGATCATAGCTCAGATTATTATCTCGCTTAAATTTTGTTATTATAGCGTCTTTCAAATCAACATAACCATCAACTGGTGTGTATGAGTTATAGCCATCAGTTACCGCTTGAATTGCAGCATCTTTTATATAATCGGGGGTGTTAAAATCAGGTTCACCTAAACTGAGCCCGATAATATCTTTTCCTGCAGCTCTCAATTCACGAGCTTTAGCTGCCATTTCAAGCGTTGCAGAAGGGGTGACTTTATTAATTCGGTCAGATAGTTGGTTGTTCATTAGAATGTACTTTTATTTTCGTTCCTTCCCAGGCAGAAATTTTTAGTTTCTTTAAAATGCAAAGCAAAATTAAAACATTTGTAATTCTCCATTGCTTGAAATAGCAATTGATTATTAACTATTTGTGTATAGTTTGTGAATAGCGTAAAATATATATAGCTCAATAATCTTTTATGATGCTTTTTGTAAACATTCAAATCGATTATTGAGCTATTTTAAAAATACTTGAAAGTGCAATTATAGTTGCATCGAAGGTTGTTTGCCTAACTCTTTCAAATGCAAGAAATGAGACATTATGGCTTTTCGTGTGGTTTGGTATTCGTTATAAGGTAGATTAAACTCCCTTGCTGTTTCTTTTACTATTTTAGATATTTTTGTGTAGTGAACATGACTGATATTCGGAAAAATGTGATGTTCTACTTGATGATTCAAACCGCCTGTAAACCAATTAACAATCTTATTTTTAGTTCCAAAATTTACAGTAGTAAACAGCTGGTGAATAGCCCAAGTATTTTTCATGGTTCCCGTTTCATCTGGAAGCGGTGTTTGGGCGTCATCTACAATATGTGCTAATTGAAAAGTGACACTTAAAATTACCCCTGCAACATAGTGCATAATAAAAAAACCAATTAGAATTTGCCACCACGCGATTTCGACAAAAATTAAGGGTAAAACAATCCATATCGTAATATAAAGCAGTTTGGTAATAACTAAGGTGCTCCAATTCAAAGCCGCGCTGGGTAGCTTACCATAAGATAGCTTGCGCTTCATGTAGCGATACATTTGTTGAAAATCAGTTGTTATTGCCCAATTAAAAGTCAATAATCCGTAAAGAAGTACGGAATAGAGGTGTTGAAATTTATGATGTTTCTTCCATTCGGTATGTTTTGAAAAGCGAAGAATTCGACCTGCTTCCATGTCTTCATCATGTTCATGAATGTTAGTGTAGGTATGATGCAGTACATTATGTTGTACTTGCCAATTATAAACGTTACCTGCTAAAATATAGATGCTACTACCCATCAACTTATTGACCCATTTTTTATTCGAGTATGAGCCATGGTTACCATCATGCATCACATTCATGCCAACTCCCGCCATGCCAACTCCCATAAGGATCGTAAGTAATAGGTTGGCCCATATAGGAAGCCCTAAGGTTAGAATTAAAAAGTATGGTGTTAAAAAGATAGCGAACATTACAAAGGTTTTTAGATGTAATCGCCAGTTACCTGTTTTCTTGAGTTTATTCTCTTTGAAATAGTCATTTACTCGGCGATTCAAAGTTTTAAAGAATTGCGCCGAATCTTTTCTTGAAAATCGAATGGTAGTCTGTTTCATAGTACCGGTTAATTTTGTGCAAAGATAAGGGATTAGAATCCCTTTTAATCTGAATGCTTTCCCAAAAAAAAGAAAACATTCGTACTGGTGAATATACTATTTTTGTTCAAATTTTAATAGGATGGGGATAGAAATAGTGTTAAAATATTTTCCAGATTTAACTCAACAGCAACAGCAGCAATTTGAATTGTTGGAAAGTTTATATCAAGACTGGAATCAAAAAATCAATGTAGTATCTAGAAAAGATATTGATGAACTTTATCTTCGTCATGTGTTGCATTCGTTGGGTATAGCAAAAATTCAAAAGTTTCTTCCAGAAAGCAAAGTCTTAGATGTGGGCACAGGAGGTGGTTTTCCTGGTATTCCGTTAGCTATTCTATTTCCTGAAACGTATTTTACATTAGTTGATTCAATCGGAAAAAAAATAAAAGTCGTTGAAGAGGTGGTGAATGGTTTAGAGCTTACGAATGTAACTTCAATAAACTCAAGGGTTGAGGAGGTTACAGGTCAATTTGATTTTATTGTTAGTCGAGCCGTGGCTGCTATGCCTACTTTTACACATTGGGTTAAGGGAAAAATCAAAAAAGTTTCACTTCACGAAAATCGAAATGGCATTCTGTATTTAAAGGGAGGGGATTTGACAGAAGAATTAAAAGATTACAAAACAGCAGAAATCTACGATTTGACTAAATTTTTCGATGAAGAATTTTTCGTAACTAAAAAGCTAGTGTATTTACCTCAAAAATTCAAACCTTAAGCATGCTATTGAACGAATACCTGCAATTGCGTGAATAACTTCGTACGTAGCTAAAAATGTTTTTAATATTTAAATTTTCTTTTTTTTTCGTTTTACTATTTTTCTTTTCCATACTATTAAATTTTTGTCTCTGACTATTTAAGCCTATTCATATTTAATTTACAATTACTTAACGTAAAATTTACATTGAAATTGTTTAAAATACAAATCGAAAGCTTTTAAATAGTTGATTTACAAGATTTAAGACTGGTTTTGTGGTTTAAATAATGCATTATTTAAAAAAAAGGTGCCATTTGGCACCTTTTTTTTAAGTTTTTTTTAAAAATTTACTCACTCCATGGCGGAACGACGCCGTTCGAACGGGCATAAGCAATTAATTGTCCTTTATGTTCTCCGTTGTGTTCCATCATCGCTAAAAGTCCGCCTAGCTTGTTCATTTTGGCAAATCCAAAATCAACTTCTTCGGTAAAAGAGGAACTATCAACTTCCATAATTTTTTCAAGAACAAAGGCATTCGATTTTTTCAATGCTGCAATTATATTTGCTTTTCCTGAAATTTTTCCAAGATTCATCATGTCTACATCTTCAGGGGGTGCAAACCCCATTTTTGAGGCTAAGTAGTAATTACCACCAGCTACATGCAAAAGTGCTTCACCAACAGAATTTACTCCATCCGAAGGTCTCCAATCATACTGCTCTTCTGAAAAGGCTTCCGCTAATTGAATGACTTGTCCTTGATTACCTTGCAAAACCCCTTGAATCGTGGCTTGCGTTAAGTTGTCTTGCGCTTGTAAATTGTAGCAAAAGAATGTCAACAAAGACAGTAATATAAATTTTGTTTTCATGTTTAGTGTTTTTTGAATATTTGAAAATATTTTCTATGAACTTCTCAAAAGTAATCAAATAAAAAATGAACCTAGTTGGCTGAAATATTTAAAAAAAAAAGATGTTTGTTTTATTTACGACCTTCAGGTTGCTCCTTCTCTAATTTACCTTCGATGTAAACGCCATTTTTGTCCATGTATTTGTAACTGTTTTCCATACGTTTAAAACTGTTTACGTCAGCGTCAATAACTATTTGACTTTTGTAATATACCTGTGCTGCGTCTTTGGCATAAGAATGATCTATAATTTCGAAGCTTTTAGCATCTATATGTTGTTGTGCAAGTCCATCAAAGTAGATAGTATCTTTTATTTTCAAGAAATAATGATTCAAAAGTTCAATTTCATTTTCGTTTACGTACGGAATGGGAATTAACTCATTACTGTTTTCAGTAAAGAACTGAAGCCAATATATATTTTCATGATCTAACATATGACTACTTCCTTCTAGTGTTTGCAGACTTGCTACATCTCCAAGAAAAGGCTTAAATGTTTTATCTTTGCGTACATAAGTTTGATTTTGGTCAATGGCGAAAAATTGATTTATGGTCTTAAAACTATCATAGTGCGCATCTACTTTTTTGTTTAAGTAATAGTGATACTTTCCATCGTGAGCCCAATCCCAATGGGTTCTAATGAAGGTTTTTGAATTGGCTTCTTCAATAATCGTGAAGGTGCCATAGTATTTTTTGTCTTTGATTTCTTTACCAAAAGCATAGACATAGTCTTTGTCATAACCAATATCTTTCATGTACACTTTGTTTGAGGCTACGAAGGTGGCAAGATCAATTTTAGAAGTCTCAACTTTATATGCATCAAAAAAGATATAATCTTTATCTCTGCTTAGCCACGAGTTAAAAACTTCAAAACTTGCTATATCGGCGCTCATTTCAGTATTACCAAGCTCAAACCAGTTTCCCATTGGACTATATTGAATACTACTTTTTGAACTGTTATAATAATGACTATCAGATTTTTCAACATCGACAGGGTTACCCAATGGGCTACAAGCTATAAAAAGGCAAAAAAAGGATGTTAGCAGAATTTTAAAAAGGGTTTTCATCTTAGGTTGATATACGGTTTTGACAATATAAAACGTAACGAAAAAACTACAGATTCATTGCCTTTAAAAGCTAGCACTTCCTATGAAACTAAAAGGATGTTTGGCAAACAAAGTCGTTTCTTTTCCAAATAATATTTTTGTTTTTAACTTGGTCGAACCCAATAGGGTTTTCTTGTGCATTTAATATTTCGCCTTCACAGTTGTAATAAGGAATTGCTTTATCAATCAAGGGGTTGCAATCTGCATAAATAAATATATCATCACCTTTAAATTGACCCAGAACGATATAGCAATATTTCATATCATCATTTGGATTTTCGTTTCTTCGGTCGATTTCTGTCTTTAACCAAGCTAACTCTTGAGTGGGATTATTTGCCCCGCATGCTGCAACAATAGTATCGTCATTATCTGAACAAGAAATCATGAAAACTAAAACTAAAACAATAATAAAAGTAAATTTTGTCATAAATCGAGTTTTATATAACATAGGTGTTAAAAATATATGGAGTGATTGCGCATACAAAAGCCTACACCATTAAATTTTAAGGGTGTAGGCTGTTATAGTTGTCAAAGAAGTTATCCTAAAAAAGGGTACCGATAATCCTCTGGAGTCACAAAAGTTTCTTTGATTAACCGGGGTGAAACCCAACGTAAAAGGTTTTGTGCTGAACCTGCTTTGTCGTTCGTTCCTGATGATCTAGCCCCACCAAAAGGTTGTTGCCCAACGACCGCCCCTGTTGGTTTGTCATTGATGTAAAAATTACCGGCACAATTTTGTAAAGCTTTGGTAGCCTCATCAATTGCATATCTATCGGAGGATAGTACAGCTCCTGTTAAAGCATATTCTGAAGTTTCATCAACCAATTTTAAAGTTTTGCTCCAATCCTTATCATCGTAGACATAAATAGTTACAACAGGTCCGAATAATTCAGTTTCCATGGTTGTATATTTCGGATCTGTAGTGACGATAACCGTTGGTTCAATAAAGTACCCTTTTGATTTGTCATAATTGCCTCCGACTAGAATTTTTGCTTTTTTATCTTTTTTCGCTTGATCAATATAGGAAGCCAATTTATCAAAAGAACCTTCATGAATAACTGCAGTAATGAAGTTTGATAAATCTTCGGGCGATCCTGGAGGATTAAAAGATTCAACATCTTTTTTAACCAAGTCTAAAATTTTGTTTGATTTAGATTTTGGCAAATAAACCCTTGAGGCTGCGCTACATTTTTGACCTTGAAATTCAAAAGCACCACGAACAATGGCCGTAGCTACTTGTTGAGGCTTTGCAGATTTGTGCGCAACAATGAAATCTTTACCACCTGTTTCACCAACAATTTTTGGGTAGGTCTTATAGTTATGAATGTTGTTTCCGATTTGTTTCCATAATTCCTTAAATACATGGGTAGATCCTGTAAAATGAACACCAGCAAAATCGGGACTAGCCATCACAGTCTTTGTAATCATTACGGGATCTCCGTAAACCACATTAATTACACCGTCAGGTAAGCCAGCTTCCTTAAAAACATCTACAATCACTTTTGCAGAGAAAATTTGACTATCACTTGGTTTCCAAACTACCACATTACCCATCATTGCGGCACTTGCCGGAAGGTTACCCGCAATAGCTGTAAAGTTAAAAGGAGTTATGGCATATACAAAACCTTCTAAAGGCCTGTATTCAACTCTGTTCCAAATACCTTCTGCAGAATCAGGCTGCTCTTGATAAATTTGGGACATATATTCCACATTAAAACGAAGAAAATCGATGAATTCGCATGCTGCGTCAATCTCAGCTTGGTGTACTGTTTTTGATTGAGCAATCATGGTTGCAGCATTGATTTTTGCCCGATAAGGTCCTGCTAGTAATTCAGCCGCTTTTAAGAAAATTGCCGCTCGCTGTTCCCAAGTTAAATCGGCCCAAGCATCACGTGCTTTTAGCGCCGTATCAATAGCTTCCGTAACATGTGATTTATTGGCGATATGATAGCTGCCTACTTTGTGTTTATGATCATGTGGAGGTGACATGGGTTTTGTTTTGCCAGATTTCACCTTCTTTTTGCCGATGTACATTGGTACCTCGACAGTAGAATTATAATAGGCTTTATATTGTTTAAGAACAGCATCCCTTTCTGGGGTGCCTGGAGCATAACTTTTTATAGGCTCATTGAGCGCAGTTGGTACTTGAAAAAAACCTTTTCCCATGGAGTATAATTTTGAAAATTTAAACTCCGTAAAGGTAATAAAACCTTTGATGATTTTGTTACAGAATCTTTTAAAGAAGTTGAATAAATATCAAAATATTGCGCATTTAAAAACATACAATGCGCCAAATAAAATTTGATTTGAAAAAAGGTTTTAAGAAGTTAGAATTGACTAATTCAATGCAAAAGGCGCACTAAACTTGAAGGTAGGAATATATACTCTGAATTTTTCTGTAGAGCTAAAATTAACCATGTTGTAATATCCTTTCATAGCTCCTATGGGTGATGCTAAGAGGCATCCAGAATTGTAGGTATGTGATTCGCCAGGTTTGATAACTGGTTTTTTTCCAATAACACCTTCACCATCTAAGACTTCCATCTCATTAAGGGCATCATAAATTTCCCAATGACGTGAAGTTAATTGCACAGAATCTTTACTTTGATTCTCAATAGTTATGGTGTAACCAAAAGCAAAATGCATTTTGTAGTTTTTGAAGAAGGTGCCTTCAAAACTAGTATTAACCGAAACTTTTATTCCTTTAGTAACCTGTGTAATCATATCTTTCATCATTCTAGTAGGTAAATATACTTCCTGCAAAAAGCAGTAAGGTTGCGAATAAAGCTAAAATAGAAAAAATAGTATTTAGAAATACATATTTGATCATCGTTTTAAAAAATCCTTGTTCATAGAACTTTAGCATTGACAGAAAAAGGTATATTGAAAAAATAAATATAAAAATCCATCCAACTGAAACGTTAAAAACAACATCTATTAAAAGGCTAACAATGAGCAAGATAAAGAACAAAGATTGATTATGAAAGCTAAAGATAAGATGTTCGGTGTAGTTGTGTTTTTTTCGGATGTACACCAAAGAAATGAACAATGTAAACACCGGAAGAAAGAAAAAAGTAGCAAATGGAAGCTTAGAAATAATATTATTTAAGAAGCTTCCGGGTTGTTTTTTGAAGCGTAAAAAGCTTTTAGCAGCATTGAATGCACCCCTGTTTTCACGTGACGAAATTATACCATAATCAGGAGAAATATCGCTAAAAATATCAATAGAGTCCTTTTCCATAATAACGTTAAAAAATTCTCTCTTAGCAAAAAATCGAGTCCAAAGTGACTTCTGGTTGGTTTTTTCAAAATGGCTCTTAGGATTTGATATTATGATAGAATCTCTTCGAAGCAAACCTTGAGTAATGCTCAGCGTATCAAGCTTTTTTTGCATTTCTTCTTGGTCTTCCACATCTATTTGAAAGACTTGTGTGGTATCGTTTTCAGATATATTATCCCATAAAGAAGCTAGTGTATTAGTAATTTTGGAAAGGCTATTTTTTTTTCCTTCACCATATCGATCAATATCAGATAAATTACTCGTTAAGCTTAACAGCAAGAAGTAAATAATGGATAAGCTAAGTAAAAACCGAAATGGGTTCGTGTACGATACGCGTTTGCCGCTAAGAAAATCTCTAGTGATTTTACCTGGTTTTGTTAAAAGGGCTGAAAGCGTTTTGAGTAGGCGAGAATCATACGATATTAAACTTGCAAAAAACTCATCAAAAAAGTCTTTTAAGCTAAGTTTTTTATTACTATTTGCTTGTGAACAGTTGGGGCAAAACCGATCACTAATATCAAGGGGGTGACGGCAATTATTGCATTCTACTCCTCGATATTGTAAACCGTAACGTCCTTTTTGATGTAATGTAGGTTTTTTGCTCATCGATGATTAAAAGAAGAACAAATATACATTAACATGAGTTAGTTGCTAATTGAGCGAGAATTTGCAGAACCTACGCCAATTATACTATCATAAAGATCTCCGAAATTTCGATAGTAAACGAGAACTAAATAGTTGTTTTCGGTAAAGTGAAAGTTACCCGAAACTGTATTCGGTTCGATAACCCCATCTTCTCTTTTGATAACATATTTATAGTTGTAGAATCCTTGCTTTAATTTAATGACCGCTTCCATCATGCCTGTATCTTCATTATAGATCATTTTATTGGTTTCGCTAAGCTCATAATTATTGTATTTTCCATAGACATAAACATCATCTAAGGCTAATTCTTCCGCATAGGGTAAGGTGAAATGTATATTGGTATAATCTGCTTCTCTTGAGGAGTTACTACCTTGAAGTGTGCGAATTACATAGTCGCCGTTTACATCGGGGTAATAGGTGTAAGGAAGACTAAATCTGTAGCGATCACTAAACAAATAATGGTGATAAATATCTTCTAAATCAATATGAGAAATGACCGCAGTTGGTGCTCTCAAATCTTTGGTGTCAAAGTTTAAAAACTCATTGCCACCAAAAAAACTTGTTTCTTGATCATATTTATACACCAATTCGGTTCCTAATGTAAATTGCGGTGGTATGTCATATATGGCAGTTGGCCAATGATGATTTTGAAGGATAGCTATTTTAACTTCTTTCTTGGGGTTTACCAGTCGAGCATTCGAAGCATTGATATTTATTTGAACTACCTGTTTTTCATTTAAATATTTAAAATCACGAGATCGTTTAACAATAGCGCCTACTTGAACTAAATCGGTATAACGTACAAACCTTCTTGAGAATTGAAGTTCGTAACTACTATTGTAGATTTCTAAAACATAATTACCACTAACCTTTAAACGTGTTTGATCATTCGGTAGCTTTAACTCGTAGTTTGAAAAGGGTTGAAGCGTGTTGTAACTATTTTCATAATTTATAATACGTTGATTATCAACACCTTTTAAATATTGCGATTTTAAAAGTTGTGATGGAGACCAATCGTAGTCACAATGCACTATTTTATAATAGTAGTCTTGTTCGTTAGCTAAAATATCGTCAAATTCTAGATAAATGGGTTCTCCTATTCGGGCAATAGGAAACTGATCATCAGTAGCCCCCTTAAAAACAATTGACTTTATATTTTCAGGAGGATTTACCTCTTCTTGCACCTGAGAAAATAGCGAAGATGCAAACAGTAGAAAGAAAATTTGTTTAAGGTTAAAGCGCATTTGTCGGTTAAATTTTAAACAAAGGTAAACAAAAAGCATACCTAAAAAATTATGCTCGATGTAATGCCCAATTTTGTAGGTAATAATTATGAAAACTATGGTTTTAGTGTTATTTTTGCATCAAATTTAGATAACCTAAGGTCTACCGTTTATGTCTAAAGACATCCGAATAAAAAAAGGCTTGAATATTAACCTTGTTGGCGCAGCCGAACAAAGTACTTCAAAAGCCGTTTTAAGTAATGTTTACGCAATTAATCTTAACGACTTTCACGGAATAACTCCTAAAATGTTGTTGAAACAAGGTGCTGAAGTAAAAGCTGGCGAAGCTCTATTTTACAATAAGAATAGTGAAGACATGTTGTTTGTCTCTCCCGTTAGTGGAGAACTTATAGAGATAGAAAGAGGCGCTAGACGGCGTATTGTAAAACTTAAAATATTGGCGGACAAAGAACAATCTCATTTAGAGCATTCTAAATTGAATGTTGGTAGTTCTTCGGCTCAAGAAATAAAAGGATATTTGCAAAAATCAGGCTGTTGGCCATTTATCAAGCAAAGACCATATGATGTTATTGCTGACCCGAATACTACACCTAAAGCAATTTTTATTTCAGGGTATACAACGGCACCATTAGCAGCTGATTTAGATTACGTCTTGCAGGGAAAAGAAAATGAACTTCAGGCTGCTATTGAAGCGATTGCTAAGCTTACCCCAGGAAAAGTGCATGTTTCTGTTGGTAAATCAGGAAGTTCGCCCTTGTCAGGGTTAAACGGAATAGATTTGCACAAGGTGTCAGGGCCGCATCCGGCAGGCTTGGTAGGTACTCAGATCAATAAAATTGATCCAATTAATAAAGGAGAGTTAGTTTGGATCGTTTCGCCACAAGATTTAGTGATTATCGGTGAACTTTTGCTTACCGGAAAATTTAATGCAGAGCGTATTGTTGCGTTAGCAGGCTCTTCTGTAAAAGCACCGAAGTACTACAAAACTAAAATAGGAACGGAAGTCTCTACTTTTTTATATGGTAGTGGGGTTAATGGAGAAAATTTTAGAGTGATTAATGGCGATGTCTTAACAGGTTTAAAAAGTAGTCAAGATGGCTTTTTAGGCTATTACAACAATACGGTAACAGCAATACCTGAAGGTGATGATTATGAGTTCTTCGGGTGGAACAAACCCATTTTTAATAAAATTTCTTCTACTAGAGCATTGACCTTCTCTTGGTTAATGCCCAAGAAAAAATTTGATTTAACCACCAATACCAATGGTGAACATCGAGCGTTTGTAGTAACAGGTCAGTACGAAGAGGTCTTTCCGCTTGATATTTATCCAATGCAGTTGTTAAAGGCGTGTATGGTGAAAGATTTGGATGAGATGGAACAGTTGGGCTTGTACGAGGTTGCCCCAGAAGATTTTTCGTTAACGGAATTTATTTGCATTTCCAAGCAACCACATCAACAAATTATTCGTGAAGGATTGGATTTATTACAAAAAGAAATAGGATAACATGGGCTTAAAAGCAAAATTACACGAGGTTAAGCAAAAATATAAAGGCAAAAAGATGGCTCCGGCTTTCAATGCTATTCATACCTTTTTATATGCTCCTGATGAAACTACTCATAACGGTTCACATATTCGCGGCGCTGATGATTTAAAGCGTACCATGAATACGGTGATAATGGCGTTGATTCCGGTACTAATATTCTCCATATTCAACGCTGGTTATCAGCATTTTTCAGCAATTAATGGTTTTCCAGAGAATTTTTCATTGATGGAGCATTTCTTGACTATGGAGAATGCTTGGATTGGAATTATTAAAGTTTTACCCTTATTAGCCGTTTCTTATGGAGTAGGACTTTTAGTTGAATTCATTTTTGCAGTAATAAAAGGTCATGAGGTAGAAGAGGGTTATTTGGTAACAGGAATTTTGGTGCCGTTAATTGTACCCATTGATACTCCGCTTTGGATGCTGGCTGTAGCCGTTGTTTTCGGTGTTGTGATTGGAAAAGAGGTATTCGGTGGAACAGGAATGAATATATTAAACCCTGCATTAACCATTAGAGCTTTCTTATTTTTTGCATACCCTACTTGGATGAGTGGTGATAAGGTTTGGGTGCATGAAGCACGTGAAAGATCTGAAGCAATTCTTGCAGGAGCAACTGATATTGATGCCATTTCAGGAGAAACCATTTTAGGTTATTTGGCGCAGAATAAAGGTGCTGAAATGTCATATGACATGTGGGATGCTTTTTATGGATTTATCCCCGGTTCTGTTGGTGAAACACCAACATTACTTATACTACTAGGTGGACTGTTCTTAATCTTTAGTAAAATTGCTAGTTGGAGAATCATGATAAGCGCAGTCGTAGGTTCATTGGTAATGGGACTTATCTTTAACGGTGTTGTGGACCAAGGTTGGATAACTGAAACCAGTAAGTTTCATGGTTTAATGGAATTTGATTTTTGGAAACATTTGGTCGTAGGCGGATTAGCCTTTGGTATTGTTTATATGGCTACCGACCCCGTAACAGGTGCGCAAACTAATCGTGGAAAATGGATTTATGGTTTCTTCATAGGATTCTTATCCGTGATGATTCGTGTATTCAATCCTGCATATCCAGAAGGCGTATTCTTGGCTATTTTATTAATGAATGTATTTGCTCCAACAATCGATCATTATGTAATCAGGGGTAATGTGAACCGAAGATTGAAACGATTACAAAACGTTGTTGTACACCCAAAAGATAGTGATGGTAAAGCGGCGGCAGAACTTCAAGCAGAAACAGTTTAGTTATGGCAATTAATACAGATAAAAATAGTTATACCGTAATTTTTGCGGCGGTTATGGTGGTGGTTGTAGGGTCTATCCTAGCATCATTGGCATCAGGTTTAAGTGATCGAATTAATGAAAATAAACGATTCGCAAAACAACAAAACATTCTTTATGCTATGGGTGTTAATGAAAATGGCGATGATAAAGGCGCTGTAAACTTTATACCTACAGCTGTTGTTGAAACTGAATTTGAGAACTATATCAAAGTACAATACGTTATTGAAAACGGAAAATCTACTGAAGATAATAATGCGTATTTAATTGATTTGAAAAAGCAATTAGCTGCCAAGAAAAAAGGAAAGGATTACAAATTACCTGTGTTCGTAGGTAATAAAGAGGATAAAAATTACTATATCATTCCCATGTATGGAAAAGGCTTGTGGGATGCCATTTGGGGTTATGTAGCTTTAGATGAAAGCATGACGGTTCAGGGAGTTTATTTTGATCACAAGGGTGAAACACCAGGTTTGGGTGCAAATATTAAAATGCGATATTTCATGGATGATTTTACCGGTGAATCAATTTTAAATGGAAAAAATTATTCTGGTATAGCAGTTGCCAAAGGAAACAATGATCCATTAAACAAAACAAAAGATGACAACGAAGTTGATGCTCTTGCCGGAGCCACTATTACAGGTAATGGTGTAGCAGCTATGATTAAAGAAAGTGTCAATCTTTATAAGCCTTATTTAGAAACGATTAGAGTAAAATAATATGGGATTACTTTCAAAAAAAGATACGAACTTAATTTTAGACCCGCTTGCTGATAACAACCCAATTACCATTCAGGTTTTGGGTATTTGTTCGGCATTGGCGATTACAGCAGAACTTGAAGCATCAATAGTAATGTCCGTTGCTGTGATTTTTGTTCTTGGGGTGGGTAACGTAGTTATTTCGTTGATGCGAAACATCATACCTTCAAAAATTAGAATCATAGTGCAACTTATTGTAGTTGCTACTTTGGTGATTATTGTTGATCAGGTATTAAAAGCCTTTTCTTATGAATTAAGTCAAAAACTCGGTGCATTTATAGGTTTGATCATTACAAACTGTATTATCATGGGGCGTTTTGAAGCATTTGCTCTGGCAAACGGTCCATGGAAATCTTTCTTAGACGGAATAGGTAATGCTTTGGGTTATGGAGTTATTTTAATAATTGTTGGGTTCTTCAGAGAGCTGTTAGGTTCGGGTACGCTCTTAGGACACCCAGTCTTAGGTGACCCGATTGAGAAAACACTTCTGTATTCAACTGGATATGAAAACAACGGATTTATGATTATTCCTCCTGCAGCATTAATTGTTGTAGGAATTATAATTTGGATACAACGTACAAAAAACCCGGCTTTAGTAGAAGAAAATTAATTAGAGTTTTAAGCTTACAATTATGATGGAACATATAGAATTGTTTTTTAAATCCATATTCATTGATAATATGGTATTTGCAGTATTCTTAGGAATGTGCTCGTATTTGGCAGTATCAAAAAAAGTAGCTACTGCCGTTGGTTTGGGTGCAGCCGTAATTTTTGTTTTAGCGGTTACCGTTCCTTTAAACTGGTTGTTAGATAAGTATCTATTACAAGATGGGGCTTTGGTTTGGCTGGGTGAAGAATACGCTGATTATAACCTTAGTTTTTTATCATTTATTTTATTCATTGCTACTATTGCCACGATGGTTCAGTTGGTAGAGATTATTGTTGAAAAATTTTCACCTTCCTTATATAATTCTTTAGGAATATTTTTACCTCTTATTGCGGTAAACTGTGCAATTTTGGGTGGTTCTTTATTTATGCAAGCAAGAGAAATTGAATCTTTTACTTTAGCACTAAACTATGGTGTAAGTTCAGGTATCGGATGGTTCTTAGCGATTTTAGCAATTGCTGCAATACGTGAAAAGATTAGATATTCAAATGTACCTGCTCCCTTAAGAGGATTGGGAATTACCTTTATAATAACAGGATTAATGGGTATCGGATTTCAAAGTTTTGGAGGAATGTTGACTGGTGGAGATGACGCACCTGAGGAAGTTGAAAATACTACGGTTCAAACGATTGAAGAAAAGAAAAAAGAAACAAAAAAAGACCTGCCGGCCGGTCAGGCAGAGATTGATGAAAAAGAAGTTTCTTATAACGCTATAATAAAAGAATAATATGATATTAGCTGCTAGTACGTTAGGTACAATCGGAATTACCGTAGTCGCATTTTTGCTTTTGTTAATGTTTTTGGTAGCAATTCTTTTGTTTACAAAGCAAAAGTTATCTCCTTCAGGTCCTGTTACAATTACGATTAATGGAGAAAAGAAAATTGAGGTCGGATCAGGAAGTTCATTGTTAACCACTTTAGGAAATCAAAAAGTATTCTTACCCTCTGCTTGCGGAGGTGGTGGTACTTGCATTCAATGCGAATGTCATGTATTATCTGGAGGTGGAGAAGCATTGCCAACAGAAACTCCACATTTTTCTAAAAAAGAATTAAATCATGGTGCGCGTCTAGCTTGCCAAGTCAAAGTTAAACAGGATATGGAAATAACCATACCTGAAGAAGTTTTCGGAATTAAGAAATGGCCAGCAAAAGTGGTTCGTAATTATAATGTAGCTTCTTTTATTAAAGAATTTGTGGTAGAAATCCCAGAAGATATGGGTTATAAAGCGGGTGGATATATTCAAATTGAGATTCCTCAATGCGAGGTTAAATTTGCTGATATGGATATTACAGCACACCCCGAAGAGCACGAAACGCCTGATAAATTTCAAACTGAATGGGACAAGTTTAATCTTTGGCCTTTGGTAATGAAGAATCCGGAAATTGTTGAAAGAGCATATTCAATGGCTTCTTTTCCTGCAGAAGGAAGAGAAATTATGTTGAACGTTCGTATTGCAACTCCGCCTTGGGATCGATCTAAAAACGGTTGGATGGATGTGAACCCCGGGATAGCTTCTTCATATATCTTCGGATTAAAAAAGGGCGATGATGTAACAATTTCCGGTCCTTATGGTGAATTTTTCATTAATGAATCTGATTCAGAAATGTTATATGTTGGTGGTGGTGCAGGTATGGCACCTATGCGTTCGCATTTATACCACCTATTTAAAACCTTAAAAACAAACCGAAAAGTTACTTATTGGTATGGTGGTCGTTCTAAACGAGAATTGTTTTATCTAGATCATTTCTACCAGTTAGAAAAAGATTTTCCAAATTTTAAATTCTATTTGGCACTTTCTGAGCCAGCAGAAGAAGATAATTGGAAAGTAAAAGAGAATATAGATGCGCCTGGCGATGGTTTTGTTGGTTTTATACATAATTGTGTAATCGACAATTATTTAAATCAACACGAGTCACCTGAAGATATTGAATTGTATTTCTGTGGCCCTCCTTTAATGAATAAAGCAGTTCAGAAAATGGGTGAGGATTTCGGAATTCCAGATGAGCACATTCGATTCGATGATTTCGGTGGCTAGGCAAATGTTATCCTGAGCATAGTCGAAGGTATGTTAGCTCAGAATTCATTGCATGCATAAATTTTAAACCGATAGCTTGCTATCGGTTTTTTTGATACCTATTTGATGCAACCATTAACAGCGCAAGAACTTCATAACTTAGCAATGAATATTGTTGGTAAACAGCTGGAAGCTGATGGTTTTGAATTTATGGCCGTCAATAGTGAACTTAAAAAAAACCCTCAATTTGTTTGCGTCAAAGAAAAAAAGATGCGTTTCGTGGTTGTTAAGGCTATTGAGTACCCTGGCGATCCGAAAGACATTGAATTCTTCAAAGCAGATTTGCATAAAATGAGAGATCATGCGATAAAATTTGAAGCTGATACCTTCTATGCAGGTGTTGGTTTAGTAAACGCAGCAGATTATAATCTACCTGTTTATCTCAACGAAGAATATATTGTTGATTATGATGGACTATTAAAAATCTAATTTTAAAATTGTCTCCTTAAAGGGACTTTAGGGTTGTAAATATATGAAGTCGAAATTATCTACTATTGGAAATGCACTTGTAATAGTAATCGGGTTGCTGATTTTTTCATGCGCTCCAAAAGAAGCTAAAATTTTCAAAAATCAAAATATTGGGGCTGCCTTGGGTACTTCATATAGTATTATCTACTTAGCAGATACGGAACTTAATTATCAAAATGAGATTGACTCTGTTTTCAATGCGGTCAATAAATCAATGTCTACTTATATTCTTGATTCTGATATTTCAAAAATTAATAGGGGAGATTCTACCTTAGTGGTTGATTTGATGTTTCAAGAGGTGTTTAAGTTGTCCAAAAATATTTATGATAAAACAAATGGTTATTTTGACCCTACGGTGGGTACATTGGTAAATGCTTGGGGTTTTGGCCCTGGTGAACAAATAGTGCTCGATAGCGCCCGAGTTGATAGCTTAATGACTTATGTCGGGTTTGATAGGGTAGTGCTTACGTCTAAAAATACAATTCAAAAAGCCAATTCAAATATTAGATTTGATTTCAACGCAATAGCCAAAGGATATGCGATAGATCGTTTAGCCGTATTAATGGATCAAAAAGGAATTCTTAATTATCTTTTAGAAGTTGGTGGTGAGCTTGTTGCAAAAGGGGAAAACCTTGTAAATCAAAGGTCATGGGGAATAGGGGTTCAAGATCCGGAGCTTGAACAAGCTAAAATTTCAATACGTTTACAAGATCGAGCCATGGCTTCTTCAGGTAACTATCGAAAGTTTAGAATCGACCCAATAACGGGTGAAAAATATGTGCATACGATCAACCCAAAAACTGGTTTTACCAAAAACGGAAAAATCTTAGGTGTGAACGTTCTTGCAGAAAACTGTGCGACTGCTGATGCCTTTGCTACAGCATTTATGGCAATGCCTCTTGCTGATGCAACCAAGCTCTTAGAAAACCAAAGCAGCTTAGATGGGTATATCATTTATTTAGATGAAAACGGGAAAACTAAAGAGTATGTGACCGCAGGGTTTAAAGATCTTGTTCTAGATTAAACGGATTTTATTGAATTAGTATCTTTTTTAAAATTGCCTTGCCATTTGCTTGTTGAATGCGAACGATGTACATTCCTTTGGCAGCTCCTCTCATATTAATAAGCATTTTTTTCGGACTTCCTTGAATGGGTTCATATTTGGTTCTAATTCCATTTAATCCTGTTACAGTAATACCATGAATTTGTTTTTCTTCTCCATTTTCAATGGTAATGAGTCCATCAGAAAGGGTTGGAAAAAGTAGCATTCCAGTTCCTTTAACAGCAATATCATCTTCCTTTTCTTCTGAATCACATGCTATGATACCATTTACAGTAATATTGTTTATACCCACTACCAAAGGTATTTCGAGTTGATTTTCTTCAATAGAATCAAATTCTATAGTCGTAGTTTCGCCGTTCACATCAACCAAATAGGTAGTACTACCCGATACACCAATGGTATAGGTCTGGTTAGGTTCGGTAATACCAACATTTGTTGCAATTTGATTGTTGTCTGCATAAAAGGAAACGTTCCAACTATAGTCAATCGGTAAAAATTCGTTGCCTGCAACTGCAATAGTATAATCACCTTCAGGTAAGTCGTTTAGCGCTATTGGGTTTGCTTGATTTAATATGCCGTCAAAAACCACTTCTTGCTCACCAGTTTCAATGGATATGTTTAGGGGTAAATTTTTTAAGGATTTCATCGAAATAAAGCAACTAGGTTCGAGCAAACAAGGGTCAGAACCTATGCTGATTAGTATATTCTCGAGAACCAAATCGGCAATTGAAAGTTCGCAACCATCTTCGTCTACTAAGGTTCCTAAAGGTGTATTGGAGCAAAGGTCGAAATCATCTGGCACACCGTCTTTGTCTGAATCTTCAGGTGATGAACAATCTTCAGAATATATCGCTGTTTCATCTTTTCTCCAATATTGGTTGTTGGAAGAAAATTCGGCGTCATCTACTTGTATACATTTTAAATTTGGATTTCCAGTAAGTTCAACAGATTCAACAAAATTCGTATTATTACCATTCTGAAGGTTTAGACTTGTTAGCTCATTGTTTGATAAAAGATATAATTCTAATTTCTCGTTTTTAGATAAATCAAGATCTTTGAGTTTATTGTCAAATAAATTAACGGATTGAAGATTATGGTTATAGGTTAAGTCAATAACTTCTATCTGATTTGATTCTAGATCTAATCCCCGTAATTTTTCGTTTTTTGATAAATCTATTTCTTTTATATTATTTCCAGGCAGCAGCAAAACTTCAAGATTTAAATTTTGAGTAACATCAATATTCTCAATAGGTGCTAAGTCAGAAGCACGGTTGTCTATTCTTAACCATTCTAAACTCAAAAATGCAGCCAAGCCTGTAAGATCTTGAACTCCTGTTTGATTGAGGTCAAGTTGAATAACATTTGAAAGGTTAGTTGTTAAAACGAAATCATCCAATATATCATCGTATCCTAAATCAATTAGCGCTTGCTCGAAATTGTCGTCGGGTACAAAAGTTGTTTGTGAAAAAGAGGAGATGTAAGAACAAATAAGCAGGGTAAAAAGTAATTTTGTAATCATTTGAAGTTTTGAACCGTTCGCAAACTAAATTTACGCTTTAGCAAAAGGCTATGTTGACGTATCCGATAATATGCAGAAAAATAGGTTGAAATACAATACTAATCTGCTTTCTTAACTAGTGGAATTATCTCACCTTGTGCAAGTCTAAATCTTTCAATTGCATCAGCGCTCAAGCTAGTTGTATAATCAACTTCTTCAACGGTAAAGCCAATGCTTCTCAGTTTATCAAAATAGTCGCGACCGTAAATACGAACATGATCATATTGACCAAAAATTTCTGCACGTTTTTTTCGATCGGTAATACTATCATCTTCAAAAGTAGTTGCTCTTTTCAAATCTTGTGGAATTTGAAAAACTCCCCAACCGCCTGGTTTTAAAATGCGATACATTTCTTGCATGGCTTTGGTGTCATTAGGTATGTGCTCCAAAACATGATTACAGAAAATAACATCGTAAGATGCATCTTCGAAAGGGAGATTGCAGATATCAGCTTTAACATCTGCAAGAGGAGAATTTAAATCAGTAGTGGTATAGTCCAAATTACTTAGTTTTCTGAATCTTTTATAAAAAGCCTGTTCGGGTGCAAAGTGCAATACTTTTAAAGGGGCAGTAAAAAAATTAGTCTCGTTTTTTAAATAGAGCCATAATAAACGATGTCTTTCAAGAGATAGCGTTGAAGGCGATAAGACATTTTCTCTAGGGTTTTCGTAACCATAAGGTAAAAAGCTATTAAATTGTTGTTCATCAATAGGATCCGTATGTGTAGTTCCTCGCATAGAAAATGCCAATATTGGTCTCGCTAAATAGCTAAGCTTTATCAATAAAGGTCGTGGTATGGTATTCAGGATGTATTTGAACAGTTTCTTCATCCTAATTTAATACTAAAGTTGTAGTTTTTTTTGGCGGAATTCTTTTTCCTCGTTACTATCAATTCCCAAAGCCTGGTAAACATATTGAAAGGTGGATAATAACTCTGGTTTACCGTTTATTAATGCGACGTTATGTTCAAAATGAGCGCTAGGTTTGTTATCAGCGGTTAATATCGTCCAACCATCACTTAATTGTTTGATGCGGCGTGTGCCTAGGTTCGTCATAGGTTCAATGGCAACCACCATACCTTCAATAAACTTCTTACCTCTTCCTCTTTTGCCGTAGTTTGGCATTTCAGGGTCTTCATGCATTTTTCTTCCCAAACCATGCCCTACTAATTCTCGTACCACACCGTAACCATGATCTTCAGTAAATTTCTGAATCGCATAACCTACATCACCAACACGTTTTCCCACTTGGAATTCTCGAATTCCAACATATAATGACTCTTTAGTAATATCAAGTAATTTTTTCGTTTCTGGTGCCACTTCACCTACTTCAAAAGTATAAGCATGATCACCGTAAAAATCATTTTTTAATGCACCACAATCAATGGAAATAATATCACCTTCTAAAAGCGGTGTTTTGTTAGGAATACCATGAACTACTTGCGCATTCGGACTCATACAAAGAGAGTTCGGAAAATCATAAAGTCCTAAAAAGCCAGGTACGGCGCCATGGTCGCGAATAAATGTTTCAGCCAAAGCATCTAACTGTAAGGTGGTTACGCCAGGTTTAACTTCGCTTGCCAACATACCTAAGGTCTTGGAAACGATCAAAGCACTTTCGCGCATCAATTCAATTTCTTCTGAAGTTTTTACTATAATCATTTGAGCAAAGTTAGAACTTTTTTAAACCAAAGCTTTTTGAGTCATAGCGGCGGGTTGTTCAACGCCCATTAGCTTTAGAATTGTAGGAGCAATATCTCCTAAAACTCCATCTTTAATATTCTTTATTTCGGTATCAACTAAAATAAGAGGAACTGGGTTTGTCGTGTGTGCTGTATGTGGTGACCCGTCAGGATTCATCATAGTTTCACAGTTACCATGATCTGCAATCAAAAGGGTCGTATAACCATGATTTAAACCTGTAGTTATTACGCTTGCAACACAAGTGTCAACTGCTTCACATGCTTTTATAGCGGCAGGCATAGAACCTGTATGACCAACCATATCACCGTTTGCAAAATTTAAACATACAAAGTCTGTATTTTCCTTTTCTAATTCAAGTACTAAAGCATCGGTTAGTTCAAAAGCAGACATTTCTGGTTTTAAATCGTAGGTTGCTACTTTTGGTGAGTTTTTTAATATTCTAGTTTCCCCGGTAAAAGGTTCTTCTCTTCCTCCAGAAAAGAAAAATGTGACATGAGGGTATTTCTCCGTTTCAGCAATTCTAATTTGTGTTTTATTGGCCTTTTCTAAAACTTCACCTAGGGTTTCAGTAATATTATCTTTGTTAAAAATAACTTTTATCCCTTTGAAAGCATCACTATAGTTGGTGATGGTTACATAGTATAAGTCCAATTTTTTGGTGTTGTATTCTGAAAAATCTTTTTGATTTAACATCTCGGTTAACTCACGACCTCTATCTGTTCTGAAATTAAAAAAGATAACAACATCGTCTTTTTGAATTGTAGTAATGGGTTGATCATTTTCAGTTACAATTAATGGTTTGATAAACTCGTCTGTAATATCATTATCATAATTAGCCTGTATTGACGCTGTTGCATTTGAAGTTTTTGTTCCGACAGCATTTACTAAGGCATCATAGGCGAGTTGAACACGTTCCCAACGTTTGTCTCTATCCATAGCATAGTAGCGCCCAGTAATCGATGCGAGTTTTGCATTGGTACCTTTTATATAGTTTTCTAAATTGGCGATATAGCCTTTACCAGATTTAGGATCTACATCTCTACCGTCAGTAAATGCATGTACAAAAGAATTTACACCGGCCATATTTGCTTGATCAATAAACCCCCTTAAATGACTGGTATGTGAATGAACGCCACCATCACTTAATAAGCCTAAAAAGTGAACATTTTTGTTATGTTCTACTGCATATTTAAGTGCGTCAACTAATACTTTTTCGTTTTTTAGTGTATCCTTTTCAATCGCTAAATTAATTTTTGCTAAATCTTGGTAAACAATACGACCTGCGCCCAAATTCATGTGCCCAACTTCGCTGTTGCCCATTTGACCCTCTGGCAACCCAACATGCAGCCCGTCTGTTCGTAATTGAGCATTAGGATATTTTGTATACAAATTATCAATAAATGGAGTGTTTGCATTATCAATTGCAGAGATTTTCGGATCTGGAGATTTACCCCAACCATCTAAAATCATCAATATTACTTTCTTGTTCATTTTTAAATCTTAATTGAATATCAAAAATAGCACCATTTGAACGGTATCACTAGTATTTTTACGCCCTTTTTATAAAATTCACTTATGAGAAAGCAGATGTTAAAAAACTAACAATAAAATTAGATAGGATGTTAAATGTTAGTTATTTAACTGTTAATCTTGATACACTTTACTATTGACATCGTCTATATTTATATAATCATAATTTATTCATCAATCTAAATTCACTCATCATGAAAAAAACGATTTTAACTATAGCATCTTGTGTGCTAATGGTTTCAGGTCTGTTGGCCGAAACCAAAACTATTACCAATGATTTATTTGTAATTGAAAATGTTGCAAAAGTAGAAGTCAATACTTTTTGCAAGGCAATTGTGCAAGGAGATATCGATACTGTAAAGCGATTGATTGACCTTGGGGAAGATGTAAATAAAAAATCTTTGGGTATGACACCAGCAATTTTTGCTGCTCGTTACAACAAGGTAGAAATTTTAAAGGTGTTGATTGAAAATGGTGCTGATCTCAGCAGAAAATGTAATAAAGGCTGGAGCATTGAAAAGTATGCCAAGACTTCAAATGCCAGAGAAGTGTTGGCTATTTTAAAGGAAAATACTTGATTACAAGACTTTTATTTATTTTTATAAACTCAGAAATCGCTTGTGTAACAAGCGGTTTTTTACTGTTTAATTTTCTGCTCAAATAGTGTTCAAGTAAAAGAGTTCAATTCGTTTTCTTAATTAGAAGTCCCAACCGTTTAAAGCTCTATCTGATAAAGCATAAATGGCCATAAAAATCATTATCGCACAAAAAACAGAATAAACTTTTAGCAAAATTACGATTGCAAGAGGTTTGCAGTTTTCGAAGGCTTTAACGTAAAGATTTGAAAAGTGTGTAAGTGTTCCCATTATAGTCTTATTTAATACTGAAATAAATTCAGAAGGCGTTCTTAAATTAAGCTATAAGGGTTAAATTTTATATGGGTAAAGATCTTGGGCTAGATAAATATACTAAAAACTTACTGTAGCACAAGTATTTACCAAGGTTTAACATTAACCCTGTCCTTGATATTTGGCGATAGATTCGCGTATTTTTTCAATTCTATTTTCAGGGTCTGGGTGTGAACTTTGAAATTCAGGTACGCGATTTGGCCCTGCCGCTGCTTTAAGAATTTGCATGACTTTAATCATTTCATTAGGGTTATACCCTGATTGAATCATAAAAAGAACGCCTAAGTCATCACTTTCCAATTCATCACCTCGACCATTTTTTAACAAGGTATTTTGTCCAATTCCACCAACTAAGCCGCCTAAATCTCCTACTCCTACTGTGGCTCCCATTGTTGCGTCTCTCCAAAACTCGCTTGATGCAATACGTTCAGCTGAATGTCTGCCAATTACATGACCAATTTCATGACCTAATACTCCTGCAAGTTGTTCTTCGTTTAATTGAGAGAATAGGGCATAAGTAATAAAACATTGTCCGCCAGGTAGCGCAAAGGCGTTAATTGTTTTGTCATCAGCCAACAAGTGAAAATCAAATTTATAAGGAGTTTCACGTGCAATACTATTTTGAACTAGCTTGTGACCAACGTTGTCTACATAAGTTTGAAGACGTTCATCTGGATAAAGTCCACCATGCTGTTGTGCCATTTGCGGAGCACTTTGAAGGCCAATGGCAATTTCTTGCTCTGCATCCATTGTGATATGCTGCGATCTACCCGTATATGGGTTCTCTTCAGTATTGGTGTATTTTTTAAAAAAAGCGAAGGCAACAATAGCCAAACCAATAAAAATTCGAATTTTCCAACTCCCTCTGTTCATTAAAATAGTGTTTTAACAAAAAGGAAGGTACAAAAAAGGTATAAAAGACCTATAAAAGTTCTTTGTTAATATCGAGAATATTGTTTTGAACGTAATTTCTAATAAACCCATTGGTGAAGTGTTCACTCCCTAAAAAGGTTTCTTTTTGTAATAATTGTAGAATATTTTTTTTTCTAAAAGCAGTTAACATTGGAACAGAAATAGGAGCAAAGCTATAATGCCAAGGCTCATATTTGAAGCCTTTTCTTTTTGGGTCATCCGTATATACCAAATGAAAATCAAAGGTTTTAGAATTCTCGTCCATCCATTTTTTAAAATCTTCATATGGCTGGCCTTCACCAAATTTTGATGGTACTAATACGTCTCCTTCTACTTTTCGGTAGCCATCTACGATATCAACATCGGTACCCCAATGATGTCTGCTAGTACCTGGTATGGTTGAATATTCGATAATTTTATCTATTGCTTCAAGCGGTTCCATTCCATCTTCCTCTGTATATTGATCATATTTTCTTTCGAAAATATTCTCTTGACGCGCGAAATTGCGATAGCTTGAAACAATCTTCAAATCAATTCCATCGCTATATGCCGCTTTTTTCATTTCTACAAAAGCATCGTGTGCTTCTGCACGCAGATTAATACCTTCTCCAAAGAGCTCAATATCCTCTTTTCCCATGAGTTCAAGGATAGAATATTCAAAATCTTTTGAAAAAATAGTGTTTGGCATGATTGCAAGACCTAGTCCTGCTGTGCCGCTTTGTTTAATAAATGATCTGCGTTTCATATACTGCTATTTTCAGTTTAATGCTATTGGCACAAAAACATTGCCAAAAATTGTTCTTTGCACTTTGCAAAGTAAAATAATTAAATAATTCCGATTTTTTAGATTTATTCTAATTCAACCTAAATTTGTTTACGATGTCTATTTATGTATCATTATACGAGTTATTGACTAATATATAAATAACCTTGATGTGTCTTTTTAATATCTTTAAGATCGATAATATAAAAGTATACCCCGTCTGGTAAGATTTTACTTTTATTAACTACGCTCTTAACATTAGCAAATCCTCCGAAAGTATTATCATAGCCATCTTTTGAATAAACCAATCTTCCCCATCTATTGTAAATATTTAGTGTATTATTCGGAGAAAGGGCAATCGCATCTAAATATAGAAAGTCGTTGTCACCATCGTTATTGGGAGTTAAAAGATAATTACCTAAATCAATATTATCTACACTTAAACTACTACCAAATGTAATTACGGAATACTTGTTGGCTAAAAATATATCTGAAGTTATTTTACCTGCGTTCAAATCACCGGTAATATTTAAACCACCTAGATTTTCCCATAAGTTGTTTTGTATATTCCAACCAACAACTCTTAGATTATTAATGTCATCTACAAACGATGGCAGGCTGCTCAATGAATCCCAACTAAGAACAACCTCAGAAGATGCACTAGTTTCTAAATCCCAAAATTCAAACGTACTAACTGCAATCAATATATCGGCTAATGAATTTGTGTTAAAACTAGTACTAAAGTTTAACGGATTGTTTGGGTCTTCGAAATAATAGGCAGATTTGGCATTCGAAATATTTTGTGATGAGTTCAAGGTTAAAGGTCTTAAACGATTACCATAACCAATGGGAAATGTGAAATTTTGCTTGTTTGTAAGTGCCGAGTAGCCGTCTATTTTTCTTAAATCATTTTCGCTTGTGTAAAAAGAATTGTTGATATATTCAAGATGTATATCTTTTAAATTTCTTGGTGTCACAACATCGCCTAAAATAAAATTACTGTTGTTGGTTACACCGACTCCTACTTCTAGAAATAGGTCATTCGTTACCATCACCTCCATATCCTTAAAAATGGGTCGAAATGCCCCAGATACTATAATGTTATCATTGCTAAAAAACCCTGCTAAACCTAAATTTTCATCTGTGATACCATCATTAATAAGATCATGATGAAAGCCCATTGCACCATTTTCATGAATTTTTAAATTGCCAAAATTGTGCACTGCTTCTTGAGCAAATCCGAAATTAGAAGTGAGCAAAGTTAAAACTAAGAACAACTGTATTCTATTCATTGGGTTTAATATTTTAGTGTAATATTCGAAACAGCTGCATTTACATGGTAAAATGAGGAATCAAAATACAATGGGTTTACTGCTTTTACAGATGAGCTATAGATTAAGTTTCCGTTTCTTAAATAGGTAACATTGCCTAAACAATCAACATCAATACTAAGAACGTCACCTATTGAATAGCCTGAAACATAGCCTCTGCTTGCACCACTTTCTCTAATCTGTATTTGAGAATTTGAAACAAGATACATAGCATAGTTAAGATTGGTATATGATACACTTGACGATGGGCTATAACTTAGCCCAATCATTGTTAGCAGATTTGTTTGATCTGCGGAAAAATCTAATCGACCACCCATGGCGGTATCTATTTTATGGTTTAGTGAGTACCCCTGCGCATTCCAACCATTCGTTGCTGTTTTTTTCAAAATATTACCATCATAAGTGATTGAACCTGTAAGGGTCATATCAGTAGTGGCAATGCTATACGTAGACAAGGATGAGGAGGACTGGAGAACAAAACCACCGCTTAATGTACCTAAACCTGCGTTGTTCGTAACATTAATATCAAAACTACCATAAGCACCACCTGAGGTTACGTTAGCAGTAATTTGAGTTGAGCTATTGATGCTAACTGAATTTATAGTTTGACCAGGAATGGTAACCGTAGATGCTCCATCAAAGTAGGCGCCTTGAATGATAAGGTCTTGGGTTTGATTCAATCCAAATAGAGAACAATTGCCTATGCCTACATTAGAATTCGATACAATTGGCGTATTACCAGGAATACTTGGCATGAAGTTAACATCAGGATCAATACCGTTTGAGAAGGTAAATGAACCATCTCCGTTGTCAGTAAAAGTGGGTTTGATTGACGATACTTGATATGGATCGGCTGTTGTACCTGTACCACTAATGGTAACATTACCGTTAGCTACGATCTTAGTTTCGTTGCCTTCAGGAGTTAACTTTTGCCAATTTGCTCCATTATATTGATATAGAAATTTATCGTCTGAATTGTAGACTAAAGAACCCTCAATCGGATTGACTACTGCATTGATTTCTGCTAAAGTAGCTGAGTGAATACCAACAAGCTGTCCAGCTTCAGGAACTTGAGCTAATGTCACTTGAACTACTAGTATCATCAATATGCATACTATTTTTTTCATTTGGTTATAATTTTTTAATAGTGAACATAATTCCCAAATTAAATCTTGTTTTAACAAAGCCAGCTTTGTTGTTATTGGTTGAAAGAACTTCAAAAGTTGTTGTCATTTGATACTTGTGGGACATTTCAAGATTGCTATTATTGGTGCTATTATTAGTGTTGGAACGGATATTTTCATCTTGTATACTTTTATTAAAGTTATATTATAGCTCCCAAAAAGTAATTTGATTTTCTTCAATTTCGGTATATACATTACTTGATATATCGGTTTTGTACATAATGAGTTCATTCATTTTTGAGTTTGAATAACCACCTCCACCATTGGCATATAAAATTCCAAAGTTATTGGTAAGGGTGCATCTTCCCGTGGTATGGTTTCCTGAAAAACCGGTCACTTTATTTTGTCTCACAGCTACGGTACTTGTTCCTCTTAGCATGGTATACTGACTCCATTGATTTTCACCATCAACATTTGTAAAATTTCTCGGATTGTTGCAACAAAATCCTGGGTCAAAAAACAAATTACCATTTGACCAATTAACATGAGCACTCCATCGGTTCCTTCCTACCAATGTTCCAAAAGTATGTTGATTTCTTCTGGTCGCTGTAAAGAGACCTAAAATTGTGCCGTTAGCACCAGCGTCAGTTAAAATTTGAATACTCGTATTTATATCTAACCTATAAGAAGTACCATTGCCCTCAAAATAAGGAAGCGCTGCATCTGGAAAAAATTGAGGCTGAAACGCTATTGTGGTTTGTACGGCATTTCTGCCTAGACCACTTTGATCATACCAAATCACTACAAACACATTCGAAGTTCCTCTCCAAGTATCAATAGCATTGCTATCTACTTTGTCATCTTCACCACAATAAAAATCACTTTCTTCGTCATCTGTACTTCTTCGAAGTCGAATTAATGGTCCCTCATAATCTGAGACTAGCACGCGCATTCCTAGGGCAAAACTTATATTTTCTAAGTTCTCGTCAAGAATATGTTGAGGCTGCATCGTTGGAAACTGATTGTATTGAGCAATCTGTGCCGAACCCATTAGGGTAGATAACCATATAATAACTAGAAATAACTTTTTCAAAATACTTATTTTTTTAAGTCACCAGTAAGATGAAATGTATTAGTTGCTGTGCATATTAGGCCTACTCCGGCATCTTTTCCAGCTGTTTTGAAGCGTGATAAACGATTCTTAATAGTAACTCCTGGTGCGCCAGAAATAGTAACCTTTCCCTCTCCTATTTGATAAATACTAACATTAAAACCAACGGGAAGTTCAACACCCGCAGAAATGATAACATCAACCGTACTATTAAAAGTGAATACGCTCCCATTGTCGGCAGAAGTAAGGGTATAATTGGATGTTTTAGCTTCTATTTTCGGAGTCTCTCTAATTAGTAATTCTTCCCATGTTGATCCATTGAATTGATACACTCTTCTCTTCTCAGAATTATAGATTAGAGAACCTTCAATCGGATTCGAAACTGTATTCATTTCAGCAGTAGTTGCAATGGTAATACCAATTAGTAGATCACCTTGTAATTGACTATAGGAGGTAAACGATACTGCTAATAGTATAAAAAGGAAAGCTTTATTTTTCATGTATTATAGGTCTATAACTGTAAACATAAATTCTGAGTCAAATCTTGATCTATCTGTACCTCCATTATCATTATCTCCGATAATCACTTCAAAAGTGGTTGTGGTTTGATTATTATAGGAAATACCAGGGTCGTCATTGCCAGCACCACCTCGACCGGGCTGTGTCAATTGAATAATATAATTAGCATCTGATGTTACTCCTGCGGGTAATGTAATTCTATAATGACCATTGCCCGTTAGCTTAGTAACTGAGACACCGGAAGTAGCTTTTGTAACAGCTCCTGCGGACGAAATTTTACCAAAAGCTTTTATCGGACTTTCATAGTAAGCGCCTCCATTTGCACCAACTGTAATTTCATTGGTGGTTTCAGCTGCAACCACATTTGCCGTTTGGCTAAGTGCTGATTCATTGGTATATGTAATTAATCCGGTTGAAGTATTTTGTGATAATGCCGTAACCGTTTCGGTGAAAGAAGGTAACGTTACGGTATTTCCGCCAGCACCTGAAATACTTAAATCATTTCCTGAAATAGATAGGGTTTGGATTTCGTTAGTAGCATCAAGGTCACCATCGGCAGTATTATGCGCTGCGATTGCAGCGGCGTTAGCAGCAATAGCAGCATCAGCATCCGTTTCGTTTTGATCTACATCTGCTTGAATAGCAGCATCTGCAGCATCTGAATCCGTTTCGTTTTGATCAACGTCTGCTTGAACGGCAGCAATGTCAGCGGATTCTTCTAAAGCAGAAAGGTCAACAGTAACATCGGTACCACTTTCAATATTGATCGCTAATTCGCTAGTACCCGAAAGGGTTGCAGATTCTAAGTTTTGATCATCTGTAGAAACAAAACCAGAAAGGTCAACTCCCGTTGCTCCAGCTTCTGCGTTGGTAAGAGTAAGAATGTTTCCCGTAAGATCTAAATCAGAAAGTTCGTTGGTAGCGTCAAGGTCACCATCGGCAGTATTATGCGCTGCGATTGCAGCGGCGTTAGCAGCAATAGCTGTATCGGCGTCTGTTTCATTTTGATCGACATCAGCTTGTAGCGCTGCGATATCTGCAGATTCTTCCAAAGCAGAAAGGTTAGCACTAAAAGTAGTCGCCCCTTCATCAACGGTTAAATCGGTACCATCAAAGGAAACTCCTGTAATATCATCATCAATGGTGGCAGCAATTTGTCCGTCAACATAAGTTTTAACAGCCTGTTCTGTTGGGAAATTGATGTCAGAATTACCGGCTAGTGTACCGTCTGTAGATTTATTGGCAGCATCTTCTTTTAAGCCAAGACCAGTATCTACATAGTTCTTTGTTGCTGCATCTTGTGCATTCGTTGGATCATTTAAATCTGTAATGTTAAAACCGCCTAGCGCTAAGGGACCTATCATTGTATCTCCATTAACATTTACATAACGCGCGTCGTTTGTAGATAGATCAGTTGTTACTTCTTGCCATCCTGTAATATCATCGTAAATAAAGGCGACCCCATTTCGATCAGCGTTTGGAGCAACTTCTCCTGAAACAATGTAGATATCAGAATCTATAGCGGTAACAGGTCTGTTTGATTCTAGACCTGTTGTTACAGATGATAAAATTACAGCAACGTTACCATTCGCTGCTGGATTAACTCCATTTACACTTCGAACAATATTCGGAATATCATTAGAATTTCCAGTTTCATCGGTATATCTTATTGTTGATTCTGTACCAACAACACTTTCAAGACTAGTAATCGTTTCATCGATTTCAACCAAGGTACCATCTGCCTCAAGAATCGTTGCAATTTTGTTTCCTGCTATTACATCTGTAATGGTAAGTGCATCTACCTCTAAAGCGCCAGTTACGGCGTTTTGAGAAAGTCCGGTTCCGGCAACATCAGGATTTATTTTTGAGGCGGTTACTGCATCATCATTTATGGTCAATACCCCTGTATTATCTAACACGGCATCACCTGAAACTGCAACTTCTTGGGCGGTATTCGTTGCATCGCCAATATAAATAGTTCCGTCTGCAAGAGTACTTAAAGTGTTTATTTGTGCGTCGACATAGGTTTTAACTGCAAGTTCAGTTGGAAATTTTGTGTTGGTCCCATCTGCGAGCGTTATATCTGTAGATTTGTTTGCAGTATCTTCTTTAAGTGCAACAGCAGCATCAGCATCCGTTTCGTTTTGATCGACATCTGCTTGAACGGCAGCAATGTCAGCGGATTCTTCTAAAGCAGAAAGGTCAACAGTAACATCGGTACCACTTTCAATATTGATCGCTAATTCGCTAGTACCCGAAAGGGTTGCAGATTCTAAGTTTTGATCATCTGTAGAAACAAAACCAGAAAGGTCAACTCCCGTTGCCCCAGCTTCTGCGTTGGTAAGTGTAAGAATGTTACCCGTAAGATCTAAATCAGAAAGTTCGTTAGTAGCATCAAGATCACCATCAGCCGTATTATGCGCAGCAATGGCTGCAACGTTGGCTGCAATAGCTGTATCGGCGTCTGTTTCATTTTGATCGACATCAGCTTGTAGCGCTTCAATATCAGCAGATTCTTCTAGAGCAGAAAGGTCAGCACTAAAAGTAGTCGCCCCTTCATCAACGGTTAAATCTGTACCATCAAAGGAAACTCCTGTAATATCATCATCTGTAAGTATCGTATTTTGTAATTCATCAATAGCATCTTGAACATTGGTTGCAATTAAGCCAGATGTACTATTGTTAAATGGAATGGCACTTGCATTTGTATCAATAATAAGATTCGTTAGAGAGCCATTTGTAAATGTATATGTACCGTCGCCATTGTTTGACAAGCTCGCTTTTGAAATAATTACATTGGCTCCCATCTCATTCGTATAAGAGAACGTACCGTCATTATTATCTATGATTGCGGTAACGGTTTCGCCAGCTGCGACGTTCACACACAAACTACTCCAACTTCCATTATTAAATTGAAAGATACAATCATCATCTGTGTTGTATACCAAGGCACCATTTAGAGGTATGATCGCATTCATTTGTAAAGTGGTTACTCTAGAAACCACAAAAACTTTTGAAACACTTTCTAATTCTAAAATGGAAGCGGCATCAATAGTATTAATATTATCACCAACTTTTACTTGTGAGACTACAATATTTACCCACAAAAATACGAGGGCATAGATAATTTTTTTCATGCTAGGGGATTATGTTTCCTTCGAAGCTATATTAGAAACACGAGGCTACATATTAATTGTTGTGTAATGTCCAAAATTGTATGTATGATAATATAAAAATGATGTGGAAGCCTTGTATGTAAAAGGACTAAAATCAATAGATTCGGTGATCCTCGGAAGAAATTAGCTTTTAAAAGCTATTGTATTTGAAGGTGATTTTGTTATCTAGCCAGGTATAAAAAACCTTGAAAATCAAGGTTAATATCATCAAGTGATATGATATAAAAATATACTCCAGAAGGAAGGCCTCTATCCTTCGCGATTACAAAATTATTGGTTGTAGCAAAACCTGTAAATTCGGTGTTCGTATAGTTTTGCATCTCAAAAACTTTGAGTCCGAAACGATCAAAAATGTAAATAGAATTGTTCGGAGATAATGCAATTTCAGGAATCTCAAGGGCGTCGTTAATGCCATCACCATTCGGAGTTACCAAATAATTATCTGTACCAATTAAGGCACTAGCTTCTCCTAAATTATTAGCGAAAGTGATGATTTCGTAATCGTCGGGAATAAAACTTGCAGAAGAAACAAAGCCTTGTGAAAGATCACCAACTGCTGTACCACCGCTCAAACTTACCCATTGACTCGTTGATTTTCGCCAGCCTGCGATACCTATTTGGGTGGCATCATCAACAATTGCACTTATGTTACTGCGATTATTCCAACTAATTCGTATGGTTGAAGGTACATTGCCTTCTATTCGCCAGAATTCGGTGGTGCTTATATTTCCTAATCCTACAACTTTGGTGTCCGTATTGAAGCTTTCACTAAAATTAAACGGACTATTAGGATTTTCAAAAAAATAGGCACATTTAGCAACAGCATTAACGGCATCTGAATTCAAAATAAGTTGTCGAAGTTGCACGATATCGCCAACAGGAAAGGTGAAATTCTGCTTATTATTTATAGCCACATAACCATCAACTTTAGAGATATCTGCACTACCATTGTAGTTGGCATCTTGTAAAAAGTTCAAATAATTATCTGCAATAGCCCGCTGTGTAAAAAAATCACCCGTAATGAAATTGGTATTGTTTGTATTATTTAGACTGGTATTCAAAGTTACATTTTGAACATTGGAAATCTCCAAATCAAAAAAGGTAGCTGCAAAGGCACCAGATACACTCAAAGGCGAATCGCCATAAAAACCTGCCAAACCTAAATTTTCATCAAAAACACCATCATTAATGAGGTCGGTATGAAAACCCATTTGACCTTGGTCGTGTATTTGTATGTTACCCTCGTTGTATAGTGCGGTTTGGGCGTTGGATACCAACACGAAAAAACCAAAAAGTATTGTTAGTTTTATTTTCATATTTAGTTTATTTGATACCAATTACCTCCTCCATCACTTTGAATTTGCAGTACTTCCCCTGCTAGCAAATCATTATTAGGACCTGAAGAGATATAACCAGCAATTGTAATAGTAGCTGCAGTAGCATTTTTGAGAATGTAAATTCTTCCTAAGTTTGTCGCGTCTGCGGCTGGTAAGTTTACAGCAGTTGCAAAAGTCATAATTATGGTATAATCATCAGCAGCTGGCAAAACTGTAGCCCCAGGGTCTGAACGAATATTTGCAGCAAAAGAGCCTCTTGCGTGCAAGGTTGATGTCGGGGTTGTTGTTCCAACACCTACATTTTGATTTGGGTCGATTCTTAATGCTTCCGTACCACTTGTAGAGAATGCTAATTGATCCACCCCTGCTCTAAACATTCCCATGTCTGTATCCAAACCTGTATGAAAACCGTAAGAAGGATTGCCAGCAGTTCCGGAAGGTGCAGCAAAACCATTACTTGAAGTGATCTGACCATCGACGTCTAATTTACTGCGAACCGAAGCAGGAGCTCCCGCACCTCCAAAATCGCCAATTCCTATTTGTCCGCCAGCACCAGAAAAAATCAATTCTTGACCACTTAAATTATATATTCTGTCTTGTCCTGCCGTTTGAACGAGATTTATTGTTGATAAATTATCTCCATTTGAACTGGCAGCCAATACGATAATAGCCTCTTCAACAGTAGTTTCATCTATAGTATCGCCATCAATATCTAGCGGCACAGCAAGGTCTACTTCGGTAGCGTCTTGATCATCTGACCCACCTGCTGGGATCCATTGTACAGGGTTGCCAGCACCTTGTGAAGAAAGAACATAGCCTGCCGTTCCCAATCCGTTAGAAGTTTCAATACCGCCATAAACAACAATGTCTTTATTATTTCTTACGGTAAACGCTTTATCAGCTGTTGTAGGCAGTGCAAGGCCTGTTGCACTAGTTTGAAGAAAATGAAAATCTCCAATGGCCCAACCTCCAGTTCTTTGATAAATTAAAGCTCCTTTTGCTAAGGTACCAGGGTTATGTGTTTCGGGTGAAAATAAAATTCCAGTACTTGCATTAGCAGAAGCGGGCGCTGACGTTTGCACCAGTAATGGGAACATGACATCTGTTCCGCTACCCAGGGTTTCTGCAATAACTACTTTAGTCACATCAGCTGGTGGAGTAAATCCATCTAGACCAATTTGAAGTTGGCCATAACCCAGGCGAGCTGTTTGGTCCCATTCGAAACTTGGTACATTTACCGGATTTATTGCGTTTGTTGGTTCTCCTGTAATATTATCGGCGAAAAATACGGAATTTGGTGTACCTGTATGAGAAGCTAATGGTGCCCATTCCACATCTCCTGCAGCGGTAGTGATAAGCATTTGATCTTCAACAGGAGCCAATGCTGCGGCAGGTTCAATTTTAGCTGTAGTCACTCCTTCATCTTTTATTTGAATAACATCATTAGTGCCGTCATTAACTGCTTCTAAGGTAAGTCCATCCAATAAAACCGAAGAATTAATGGTAGCATCATCGTTTAATAAGTCAATTTGATTAGTAGCTATATCTAGTGTAATACTTTGTTCATTGCTTCCCGCTGCAAGTTCATCAATGGCTGCTTGAGTATCAATTGCCGTTAAGCCTGAAGTTGTCGGATCATATACTACCTCTGCAGCGGTTTGGTCATCTGTACTTGCGGCTGCAATTTCATCAATAGCTGCTTGAGTATCAGTTGCCAGTAATCCTGACGTTGTTGGATCGTAGGTTACTTCCGCTGCAGTTTGATCATCTGTACTTCCTGCCGCTGCAATTTCATCAATAGCTGCTTGGGTGTCAGTTGCTAGTAATCCTGATGTTGTTGGATCGTATGTTACTTCCGCTGCAGTTTGGTCATCTGTACCTCCTCCTGAACCTAAGATAGGAGTTAAATCGATAGTATTTCCATCTTCGATTTCTATTATATTTCCAGTTAAAGTCAAATTTTGATCATCTGTACCACCTGAGCCTAGAATTGGAGTTAAATCGATAGTATTTCCATCATCAATTTCTATTATATTTCCGGTTAAAGTCAAATTTTGATCGTCTGTATCACCCGAGCTTAAAATTGGCGTTAAATCGATAGTATTTCCATCTTCGATTTCTATGACATTACCTGTCAGGGTTAAATTCTGATCGTCAGAACCACCAGCGCTAATTAATGGTCCAATATCGATAGTACCAGCTGTACCTGAAAGTCCAATCTCTGTTCCGGTAAGCGTTGGATTCTGAATTTCATTAGAAGCACTTTGATCATCATCCATTGCGATTGCCATCGTATTATCAAGAACATCGTTCATCAAATTGGTGTCGTCATAAAAGGCTCCACCATCTGATCCTGTGGTAATTGAATTGAGTGCGTCAGCACTTACGCTGCTATTGATATCTCCTGCAGTTAGGTAACCAACATCATTAGCAAACGCGCTAACACCGATATTTGCATTATCTAAAGCAAAAGCACCTACAGAGTTTTCTGATAGTTTTTCTTCTGTTACTGAGTTGTCTTGAAGTTTACCCGGACCAATAGAGCCGTCTTGAATGTCAACACCATTGACCCCACCGTCAATAATCTGCGCTGAACCTATGCTATTTTGAGCAACTTCAAGATTATCGCCTGTTGCTGTAGGGGTGATAACTATGGTACTTACATCGTTTACAATGGGGTCATTGGTTAATGGCCCACCAGTTCCGACACCAGCTCCAATGTTTACCCATTGGGTTCCATCATAGTAATGTACGGCTTGCAACTCTGTATTATAACATAAAGCGCCTTGACTGGGTACAATAGCATTCATTTGTGCGGTAGTCACTCTAGTGATAACTAAAACTTTATCTGTACTTTCTAATTCGAGTATAGATGACGGGTCAATGTTTTGAGGGTTATCACCAATTTTAACCTGTGCGTTCAGCCAAGTACCCATAAATAAAGTGATAAGGAGGAACGTAAACGAATTTTTCATAAGAAAAGGGGATTATGATGTGCTAACAAATAAGATTAGAATTATCAGATTACAAGCTTCATATTAATAGGTCAAAAGTACTTTGGGTATGCAAAAAAACGGATAAAATAATTCAAAAGTCAAATTGTTTAACGCTTCAAACCCACGTTATTTTTTATTTTCACAGGTATGTACGTTCGCAAATTAACAAAAGTTTAGTGGTGTCCGTTTTTTTTAGACCCAAACTTATATTTACTTTATAACCATTTAAAGCTGAAAAACCCTACGATTAAAGGGTCGAATTTCAACTTAACATAGATAAAACGTAATATGAAACAAATTATTACCCTCATTTTTGTAGTATTCTTTTCGTTGTTTGGGTGGTCACAAGATGACAATCGGGAACTTTTAAAAGGCAAGGTCTTGTATCGAAATGTGAACGTGCCTAATCAAAATGTAATCAATGCAACTTCAGAAATGGCGACCATAACAAATTCGAACGGAGAATATCAAATTAAAGTTAAAATTGGCGATGAGTTGGTTTTCTCTGCATTAAATTATCAGTTAGAAATTATTAAAATAACCGAAGATATTCTAAAGCGCAACCGATTAGTGATAGAGGTAAAAGAGAAAGTTACTGAATTGCAGGAGGTAGTGGTAACCCCTGAAGATCAAGAGCGTTTTTTAGAAATGCAAAATAGCAAGTTGAAAGAGGAGTTTGTTTACGAAACTGACCGGACGTCTGAGGTAGAAAATATTGCACTTTCACAGCAAGAAAGGGGTATGAAAGACGGCTTAAATTTTATTGGCATATTTAAAGCTTTATTAAAAGCTGCCAAAAAGGAGAAAGTTGAAGAAAGTAAACCTTTGAAAGTTAGTGATGTTATGCGTCAAGTGTACGATGACGATTTTTTTGTAACTGATTTACAATTGCCACAAGATAAAATTGACGCTTTTCTTTTTTATTGCGATACGAGAATGCCAACGCAGTCGCTTCTTAAAAAAGAAAATGAGTTTGAATTGATTGATTTCTTGGTAACTCATAGCAAAACTTTTCTTCAAGATTTGGATGATTAAATCGGCTATAAGATCGTTGCGCTTTTAGACAGAAAAAGTAAGAAAAAATTTAATTGAGAACATTAACTTGTTTGCTTAAATCGCTCAAAATCAACTCATTGCAATATCCAATTCTGTTGAAAAGATATACCCGTACGAATGACATAGCTTTTGAAGTTTTATCAGATAATAATGATGAAAAATAGTTTTCTTTTTTTGTTTTTTCTACTGATTTCGGCTTCATTAAGCGGGCAGCAACTTTTTTCTAAAAAATTAGAGGGACGCGTTTATAGCAAAGATGGAGATGTTGCAGCAACGAATGTGTTGAATATAACTGCTAATCGAGGAACTATTACTGATGTTGAAGGGTTTTATAAGATTATCGTTAAGGTAAACGATACGCTGGTATTCTCTGCGGTACAATTTCAAAAGAAGGAAATAATAATTACCAAAGAAATACTTCAGCAAAAATTTTTAAATGTAAGTCTAGAAGATGCTTTGACTGAATTAGACGAAGTTGTTGTAACGCCCTATAATTTGACAGGTGATATAACCAAAGATTTAAATCGCATCACCATAGATCCTGTAATAACGGCATCCACATTAGAATTACCCAATGCGTATGTTAAACCTATTTCGAAGGCAGAAAGAGAATTGTTCGCTGCAACGTCAAATCCGTTTATGAGTTTTGATCCTTTAATAAATGCCATTACGGGGCGAACAAAAATGTTGAAAAAACGTGTTGCACGAAATAAATTATATTCTAGAACTGAACAAGTAAAGGGTTTTTATGCTGATTCTTTATTTCGGTTGGAGTTGAAAATTCCGGAAGATAAAATCGACGACCTTTTATATTTCTGTGAGGTAGATGCTGACTTTCAAATAGCGGTTGATACGCATGACCGATTAAAAATATGGGATTATATTCGAAAAAAGAGTTTGGTTTATAGAGAAAACAACGGACTATAAATAGGGCTTCAGATGGATAAAAAGATATAGTAATGAAATAACTAAAGGCAAGCAAGAAAGACAAATAAATCTTAGCTGTTAATAGCAAAATCTTAAATCAATTTGGTTGCGCAAAATAGTATACCTTTTACTGTTGTTTTGTATGTGTTGGACTTCTAGTGCACAAGAATTTGGCGCTAAATTAGAAGGCCAGGTATATAGTATTGATGGTGATGTTGCAGCAACTCATGTTACAAATATTAGTTTAAACAAAGGTACTATTACTGATGTTTCTGGTTTTTTTACTATTTCAGCACGATTGAATGATACCCTCGTTTTTTCTGCCGTTCAGTTCAAAAGAAAAGAGATTGTGGTCACCTTAGATGTGCTAGAGGAAGCGTTATTTCGCATACCTCTTGACGCATCGTTAATAACGCTTGATGAAGTTGTGGTAACCCCCTACAATTTGTCAGGTGATTTAAAACGCGATTTGGGTAACTTTAAAATCGATCCTTTAATAACCGCTTCAACTTTAGGACTTCCGAATGCCTACGTGAAGGTTAAAACTCAAAATGAGCGTAAGCTTTTTGAAGCCGATAATGGTAAGTTTATTAGTTTAGGTAATTACAAGCTAGACAGCACGTTTAACCCCATGATCATGGTTAACCTTAATAAGATATTAAATCGAGTTACCGGACGAACTCAAAAACTTAAAAAGTTTGTTGCTATTGATAGAGAAATTGCGCTATTACAAAAAGTGAAACGTCTATACCCTGATTCGGTATATGTTCAAGATTTGAAAATTCCGTACTCAAATATTCATGATTTTATGAATTTCTGTGAGGTAGATAGTTCTTTTGTAACCATAGTAGAAGCAGATGATATTTTGAAGATTTGGGAATTTTTATTCAAGAATAGTATTATATATCGCAAGAATAACGGTTTGGATTGAATTGTTTTTATGGCACATCATTTGCTTACTTTTGAAACTAGAAAACGATTGAATGATACATTTAAAAAAAGGACTTCTAATTTTACTATTGCCCTTAGTTGCTTTTACAGCTGTCCATAAATTCTATGTTAGTGTTACAAACATTAGCTATTCAGAAAAAGAAGACGCCTTGCAAATGACTTCTCGGGTGTTCATTGATGATTTAGATGAGGTACTGAAAGAACGTTATGAAATTGATGCGAAGCTGTCCACAGAAAATGAATCAAATTTGGCCGATAGTTATTTAGAAAAGTATCTGCGTACAAAGTTTGAGGTTGCTGTAAATGGCGAAAATAAACCATATACAATTGTAGGTAGAAAATATGACAACGACGTTTGTATTTTTTACTTGGAAATAGCGGCAATTGATTTGCCAAATGTAAATTCCATCCAAATACAAAATGAACTGTTAACTGACCTTTTTGATGAACAGCAAAATGTGGTTCATTTTAAGATAAAAGACAGAAAAAAAAGTTTCGTTCTTATCAAATCGGATACTAAAGGAATGTTAAAATTCTAACATTTATTAGCATATTCTCAAAAAATCTCTACATTTCATCCGACTAATAACTAATTCAAATGATGACTAAATTTAAGTATTACTTCGCGTCAGTTCTTTTTATGTTTGCGGCAGCTTTAACTGCTCAAGAAGAAGCACCTAAAGAAAAGGAAGCTGGCCACACCAATCAAAGTAAATTTAAGCAACTCTACGAAGAGTTTGCAACGCCAAATACCTATCGATCCGCCTCCGGCGCACCCGGACCAGATTATTATCAACAACAGGCAAATTATGTAATGAATATTGAGCTTGATGATAAAAATCATAAGATTTATGGTGATGAGACGATTACGTATATCAATAACTCACCAGAAAATTTAGAATTTTTATGGGTACAATTAGATCAAAATATAAGAGAAAAAGATTCTAAAGCGCTTTTGAAAAATGGGGGTGGAGTGCCCTTAGCAGAACAGGCTGGTTCTTTCGCTGGTAAATACATGGGTGAATCGTTTGATGGTGGATTTGTTATCGAACATGTGAAAGATGCCAATGGAAAAGCATTGCCTTACACCATCAATTTTACAATGATGCGTATTGACTTGACAAAACCTTTGAAAAGTAAAGAGCAACTTTCTTTTTCCATAAAATGGAATTATAATATTCCAGATCATACGGTAGCTAGAGCACGATCAGGCTATGAAGAGTTTGCAGATGGCAATCGAGCGTATGTAATTGCGCAGTTCTTTCCGAGAATGGCCGTTTTTAATGATGTTGAAGGATGGCAGAATCATCAATTTTGGGGTAATGGCGAATTCGCCCTTACATTCGGAGATTATGATGTAAATATCACCGTACCGGCAGATCATGTATTAGATGCAACTGGGACCTTACAAAATAGAAAAGAATTGTTTTCTAAAGAAATGATGAAACGTTATGAACAAGCAAAAAAGTCTTACGATAAACCTGTCATAATAGTTAATCAAGAAGAAGCTATAGAAGCTTCAAAAGGTTTTTCAGAAAAGAAAAAAACTTGGAAATTTAAAGCGAAAAATGTTCGTGATTATGGTTTTGCAACTTCCCGTAGATTTATTTGGGATATGCAAGCGGTAAAAATGGGTAGTAAAGATGTGATGGCTGTTTCATTATATCCTAAAGAAGGAAACCCGCTATGGGAGGAGTATTCTACCAAAGCCGTAGCCCTTACTTTGAAATCTTATTCGTCACATACTTTTGAATACCCTTATCCAAAAGCAATATCTGTACATGCTAAAAATCAAGGTATGGAATACCCGATGATTTGCTGGAATTATGGTAGACCTAATGAAGACGGTACGTATTCAGATCGTGTTAAATACGGAATGATTAGCGTAATCATACATGAGGTAGGTCACAACTATTTCCCTATGATCGTAAATTCTGATGAGCGCCAATGGGGTTGGATGGATGAAGGCTTAGATACGTTTATGCAATACATGGCAGAGCAAGAATTTGGGGAGGCGTATCCCGAAGCGGTTGCACCTAATAAGGCATATCCATCAAGAAGAGGAGCTCCTTCAAAGATAGTTCCTTATATGAGTGGTGATCAAAGTACAATTTCACCCATAATGTCAAACCCTGAAAATGTTTATCAGCTCGGTCCTAATGCATATAGCAAACCTGCAACAGCTTTGAATATTCTTCGAGAGACTGTAATGGGTAGAGAGCTATTTGATCATGCGTTTAAAACCTATTCTAATCGTTGGAAGTTTAAGCACCCAACACCTGAAGACTTCTTTAGAACAATGGAAGATGCTTCTGCGGTAGATTTAGATTATTACTGGCGCGGATGGTTTTATACGACCGACTATGTTGATATAGGGGTAAAAGGAATAAAGAAATATTATGTTTCTGATAAGCCTACAAAGAAGATGCAAGAATATATGGCAGCTAGAAACTTGACTGAAGCAGATTTGCCACCATTGGTATACTTGGCAGAAGAAGATGGCGAGGATTTTGATCCAAAATTAAAAGGTAAAGCGCCATCGGAAACCTCAAAAACGCTAAAGGAGTTTATGATGGATAATATGACCGCAGCTGAACGAGCAGCAGTAAAAGAACCTAAGTATTTTTACGAGGTGACCTATGATAAGCCGGGTGGAATTCCGATGCCATTGATTGTTGAATATACCTATGCAGATGGTTCAACTGAGAATATCACTTACCCAGCAGAAATTTGGAGAAAAAATGACAAAGAGGTTAGTGTAGTACTTTCGTCTCAAGTTGAGCTTAAAGGTGTATTAATTGATCCTAAAGCGGAGACTGCTGATATTGATACCACCAACAACTCTTGGCCAATGAAAGAAGAGAAGACTGATTTTGATAAAATGAAAGAAAAAATTAAAGGATAATAATTCTTTTTTGAATAAAGAAGAAAGGCCCTGTAAATCGCAGGGCTTTTTTCATTTAACGAGTTCAGAAACTTCATTATATTTGTAAATATGTATATAACGCATTTTTTATTCATCAGCGGAGGTGAAATCTTCTTTATCATGTTTATCGTGGTTATGGTATTTGGTGCAGATAAAATACCTGGTATTGCAAAAGGTTTGGGTAAAGGCATGCGCCAATTGAAAGATGCTACGGAAGATATTAAACAAGAAATTCAAAAAAGTGCCGATAAGCAAGGCATCGATACCAGTTTTGTAACAGATATAAAAAAAGATATAGACGAAGTAAAAGGTAATTTAACTTCAGGCTTATCTAAAGAAATCAATGAAGTGAAAGATGGGGTAGAGAAATTCTCTGGTTCTATCAAAAGAAAATAACATGCTCGACAAGTTGATGGAATGGGATAGAGATATCCTGATTTATTTAAACAACTTAGGAACAGAAGAGTTTGATTTATTTTGGATTACGGTTACTAAATTTCCTACCTGGATTCCCCTTTACTTAACTATTATATTTTTGATTTTTTGGAAAAATTCTTCAAAACAAGGGCTATGGATGCTTTTGTCATATGTATCAATGTTGCTTATGTTAATTATTACCATAAATACTACTAAATCAGTTGTAGCTCGCTTAAGACCTAATGTTGATGAAACAATGAACACCTTAATTCGAGTTGCTCATCACTCCAGCAATTATAGTTTTTTTTCGGGTCATGCAGCTTCATCTTTTAGCATCGTTATGTTGGCTGTTCTTTTTTTGAGAAAGAAATTTCCCTTAATTCATATGGTATGGCTATATCCGATACTTTTCTCGTTTAGCCGTATTTATTTGGGTGTACATTATCCAAGTGATATTGTTGTTGGGGCAATTGTAGGAAGCTTTTTTGCTTTGATTTTTTATCGCATGTATCAAAAATTTAGAGCACCCTACATAATGTGAGTCCGTCTCTTATGGGTAATAAGACTGTTTCTACTCTCGTGTCTTCCTTTAACTTTCGATTGTAATTTAGCAGTACTTTTGTCGCCTTGTCTTTTTTACTCAAAGGCTCAATTACCTTACCAGACCATAAAACGTTGTCGGAGATAATAATGCTACCCGGTTTAGTCTTTTGAATGGCTGCTTCAAAATACGCGTCATAACTTTTCTTTTCTGCGTCAATAAAAACCAAATCAAAACTGATATCAAGCTTTGGTATTAGATCAAGAGCATCGCCCGTATGTTGAATAATCATATCGTTATAACCGCTTTTGTTAAAATATTTTTTTTGAATTGTCGCCAGTTCTTCGTTGACATCTATCGTATGTAATTTGCCATTTTTTTGAAGGCCTTCAGCTAAGCAAATTGCTGAGTAACCGGTGTACGTTCCAATTTCTAAAATATATTTCGGATAGATTATTTTAGAGAGCATACTCAAAATTCGACCTTGAAAGTGCCCAGTAATCATTCGTGGTTGTATCACTTTAAGATGTGTCTCACGAGTTAATTGCTGAAGAATTTCTGGTTCGGCTTCAGAGTGATCTTTAATGTAATTTTCTAAAGCATCAGATAAAAAATGCATTCGTTTATTTTTTGTAAATATATAGTACTTTAGAGAAAACTATCACCCTTTATATGCGTATGAAAGATTATAGAGTTAGAAAGGCTAAATTAGAAGATATTCAAGTTTTGTTTGCTTTTGAACAAGGTATTATTGAATTTGAAAGACCATTTGATCCCACTTTGGCTGAAGATCCAATTACGTATTATGATTTGAAAGAATTAATTAGATCTGAAGATGCAGAAGTGGTCGTAGTTGAGTATAATTCTCAGATCGTTGCATCTGGTTATGCAAAAACAAAACAAGCTTTGCCTTATCTAAATCATAAAAAATATGCCTATTTAGGGTTTATGTACACAGCGGTGAATTTTAGAGGAAAAGGCCTAAATCGTTTAGTGATTGATAGTCTAAGGTTATGGTCAGCTTCGAAAGGGCTCACAGAAATTAGGTTAACAGTTTATGATGATAATAATACTGCAATTAGAGCATATGAAAAAGTAGGATTCAAAAAGCATCTGATAGAAATGCGCATCCCTACATAAGCTTCAGAATTTTAAAATCCTTATCCGTATTTTTGAAAAAAAGAATTAATGCCTTTTCAAAATAATTTAGAATTTGCTCAAAAATTAGATGCTGAAGATCACCTTAGAAGCTATCGTAATGAGTTTCACTTTCCAAAAGTAAATGGAAAACAAGTAATTTATTTTACCGGAAATTCACTTGGATTACAGCCAAAAAGAACCCGAAAGTTCGTCGATGCTATTATGACGGACTGGGAAGAACTTGCAGTTGAAGGACATTTTCATGCCGAGAAACCTTGGTGGGATTATCATGAAAGACTCGCAGCACCTTTAGCCAAAGTTGTAGGGGCAAAAACCGAAGAGATTACTGTAATGAATACGCTTACTGTAAATCTGCATTTGCTTATGGTTTCGTTTTATAAACCAAATTCAAAGCGGTATAAAATAATTTACGAAGAAAAAGCTTTTCCTTCAGATCAATATATGTTTCAAAGCCAGGTGAATTTTCATGGGTTTAAACCTGAAAATACGCTAGTAGAAATAAAAAAGCGAGATGGCGAAAATCATTGGCGAACAGAAGATGTTATTGCCAAAATTAATGAAGTAGGTGATGAACTTGCATTAGTTCTTATTGGCGGTGTAAATTATTATACAGGCCAAGTATTTGATATGGAAACTATCACAAAAGCAGGAAAATCTGTTGGAGCTAATGTAGGATGGGATTTAGCGCATGCCGCTGGAAACATTGAATTGAAACTCCATGACTGGGATGTTGACTTCGCGGCTTGGTGCAGCTATAAATATATGAATAGTGGTCCAGGTAATGCTTCAGGAGTATTTATCAATGAGCGCCATTTAGGAAAAGATGATATACCAAGATTTGAGGGTTGGTGGGGCACAAAAAAAGAAACTCGTTTTTTGATGAAGCCTGAGTTCGAACCAATGGAGAATGCAGACGCTTGGCAAATTAGTAATGCGCCTGTTTTGTCTGTTGCACCGTATCTAGCATCTTTAGAAATGTTTGAAGAAGTGGGTATGACAGCTTTGATTGAGAAGCGAAATAAGATAGTAGCCTACTTAGAATTCGTACTAAACGAGATCGATAAAGAAGTTGAGAGTACTTTCGAGGTTATTACTCCAAAAGATCGAGGTTGTCAATTGTCTGTTTTTTTACATGGTCAAGGTAGACCATTATTTGATTATTTGATGAAAAACGGTGTGATAACTGATTGGCGTGAACCTAATGTTATTCGTTTAGCTCCAGCTCCTTTTTATTGTTCTTTTGAAGATATGTATCGCTTTGGCCAAATTTTGAAAAAAGGAATTCTTGAAAACTAAATTTTATAAGTATAGTTGCAATTTTAGCTAAATGAAATCATTACGACTTATTCTTTCTAACCCAAGGTATTTTGGTCCGGCTTGGGTTTTTGCTAGCCTTAATATTTTATTTGGTACCTGGGCGATTTACATCCCTACCGTAAAGGAAACTTTAGAAATCGATAAATCACAGTTAGGTATTGCAATTTTCTTCTTGTCGCTAGGGGTATTTACAGTTTTTCCTATTGCCTCAACTATAATCAATAGGGTCGGGGTAGGCAAGGCTACGTGGTACGGGGTATTATGCAGCTGTGCTGCAGCTATTTTTCCGCTACTAGCGCCTAGCTATTATACACTTATGGCAAGTTTGTTTCTTTTTGGAGCTTCCAATGGTTTTACTGATATTGCCATGAACACTTTGGTTACTGAGGTTGAGAAAGAAGATAAACAAAATTTTATGTCGGCTGCTCATGGGTTTTTTAGCCTTGGTGGAGTTTTAGCTGGTTTGGGTAGTTTTTTGATCGGGCCATTAGATAATCCTGTTTTGCATATGGGTTTAGCCATAACCTTGGTTCTGGTCGTAAATCTTATTTTTCATAAAAAGTTTAAGGATGTCGTTGCAGCGGTTATTGAGAAAGACGGTTTTAGTTTAAAACTATTTAAACCCTTGATGCTTTTAGGTCTAATTTCTTTTATTGCTATGGGAAGCGAAGGTGCAATTGTTGATTGGAGCGGACTTTACCTCAAAGAAATTAGTATTGCACCTGAAGCACTATGGGGCGCGGGCTTTCTAGGATTTCAAATTACGATGACTTTAGGTCGATTTTTAGGAGATGGAATCAGCGCAAAAATTGGGTCTATAAAAATGGTAGCTTTTGGAACTGTTTTAGTAATGGTCGGCTACGGATTAGTCTTATCAACTGGCACTTATTTAGCTATCATAGGTTTTGCATTAAGCGGACTCGGTTTTTCGGTGATGGTACCTGAAGTATTTCGAATTGGGGGTAATGTGAAGGGTATCGAATCTTCACAGGGTGTCGCTTTTATTGCCGGTGCTGGCTATGCGGGCTTTTTGTGCGCGCCACCAATATTAGGCGGAATTGCAGATAGCTCTTCTTTGATCAGTTGTTTTTGGATACTCTTAGGCTGTGCACTTTTTATTTTAGGTGCTACTTTTGTTTTGGAAAAAAAGAAAAGAAGCACCTAACATTTTTAAAGGAATAGGCTCATTTTCATCTAATTTACTTCTAAACCAGTAAAATATAATTTAAACTTTCCTTCGGGCATTTGGTGCATTGTAGCAATATGAAGTCCGTTTATCATTTTGTAATCTTCAAAACTGGTAATCATTGAAGGTTCAGCTTGATTACTTTTACGAAATACCCATTCTTGAATGATAAGATCATCCCCAAAATAAAAATCATAGGCATCACCAGGGGTATAACCTCCTTCATTACCGTAAACAATAGTCAATTTTTGCATGGCCTTTTTACTCATTGGGGCTTGAGAATCCTTGAGGTGTGTATGCGTAACATTATCAGCATCCCAAACTAATTGATATGGAGCAAGTAACCAATATTTATCATTTATAAAACCACCGTTTGTTTTATAAGCGATACTATCCATGCTTGCCCAATTATAACTAACCGTTCCTTCGGCTGAGGTAGCTGTAATGTCATTGGTTTTTGGTTTCCATGTCCATTTTCTTTCAAAATGGGAAGTATCTCGATCTACATTAAAAGTAAATTTAATTTCTTCTATGTTTTTCCAATTTTGGAATCCGTTAGCATTGGCTATTTGTTGGAGTATAGTTTCTTCCTGAACTGAATTCGTTAGAATAAAACTTGATGTTGACATCAAAATGATAGCGACTAGGAGTATAAATTTTTTCATTGATCTTGAATTTATTCAAATATAATTGCTTTTACTGTCGTTCTAATAAAATCACCCATTTTATTGGTGTTCATTTTCCCAATAAAATGATTAATTTTGATGCTTACTAAGAAAATAACAAATGAGTTCTAAAAAAGGAAAAATACAGCAAGCCATAGATGAAAAAATGTTGGAAGAACGCAAAGTGTTTCTTTGGGGCATGGTTGACGATGATTCGGCAAAACATGTTATAGACCGACTATTGTATCTGGATATGCAAAACAACAAAGAGATTCAATTGTATATCAATAGTCCGGGTGGATATGTCACCTCTGGTTTCGCTATGTACGATACGATCAAGGCTTTGAAAAGTCCGGTTTCTACAATTTGTAGTGGTTTGGCGGCTTCAATGGGTTCGATTTTATTATCCGTTGGAAAAAAAGGAAGACGTTTTATTCAACCTCATGCTCAGGTAATGATTCATCAACCAAGTGGTGGTGCTAGGGGACAGGCTTCAAACATAGAGATTCAGGCGAAGGAAATTATCAAAACAAAAGAACTTAGTGCCCGTATTTTGGCTGACAATTGCGGACAAGATTATGATCGTGTGATGAAAGATTTTGATCGTGATTATTGGATGGGAGCTGAAGAATCAATAAAATACGGAATTGTAGACGGTATTTTAAAGTAAAAGTTTATTGTAGCCGTTTGAAGCGTTGGAAAACGAGTTGGCTGAAAAAGTATAAAAACCCTGAGCGTTAGTTTCAGGGTTTTTTGTTTTAGTATTTTACCTTTGGGGTCAATTTATCACTTTGTTGCCCTTTCAACTGCGCTTAGATTTACAGACTCATTTCTTCTAAAAGAAACGCGGTGATTTGATTCCACCCAAGCGTCTTATTGGTAATTCATAAATTAGAATAATTTCATGCGTGCCACCAGAGTATGGTCGAATGTCGGCGGTTGGTAAATCGTAAGCGTAACCTACCCTGAATGAATTTGAAATTTGATAATCAGCAAGTATTCCGAAGCTATCTGCGTCGTTAAATCGATATGACGCACCCAACCAAAATTTATCAAAAAACAGAAAACTACCAGTTACATCATAATTTGCTGGAGCACCGTTTGTAATTTTTGCAATCGCAGTAGCTTTGAATTTTGTATTTCTACCAATGTCAAATACCTTACCACCAATCGCATAGTAGCTGTTGCGTTCAATGGCAGCAAATTCTCCTTGATTTAAATCTGTATTTAATAGACGAGGAGAAGATAAGCCAACATACCACATTCTACTACTGATGTAAATACCAGCGCCAAAATTCGGATTCCATTGTGTAAACCCTTCTGAGAAAAATGGGTCATTGATATCTGGGGTGTTTAAACTATAATTAGTTACACCTCCATTTAAACCGAAAGACATATTTATCGATTGGTTTAGAGGTACCGTATACGAAATGTTACCATAAATATAATTTGTGCTTTCATCACCCAAATTGTCATTGATATAGGTTAAGCCTAGTCCAACACGACTAAATTTAACAGGGGAGTGTATTGACAACGTACTTGTAGTAGGGTTACCTTCAATACCCGCCCATTGATTACGATGTAAACCGGTAATATTCAAGGTTTCTCTACTTCCAGCATATGCAGGGTTGACCGACATCGTATTATACACATATTGCGTAAACTGAGGCAACTGCTGTGCACTTGCAATTGTAGCTGCAAGAAAAGCAAATAGAAATAAGGCTCGTTTTAACAATTGCATTTTTGATGATTTTATTTAGATCCTATATAGATGTATCCATTAATTGGTTGAATTTCAGTATTTGACAATGAAATCATATAATAGTATGTGCCTGTTGGTAAAATACCAGCACTACCAACAGAGCTGTTTGGAGCGTAGCCACCCCAATCGTTTTGATAGTCATTTGACTCGAATACCTTAGTACCCCAGCGATTGAAAATCATAACTTGATAGGTATATGCACAAGATTCTAAACCTGTGATTTCAAAATAATCATTGATACCATCACCATTTACGGTGATAGTTTTAGAGACTATTAAATCTTTGATATCACATGGTAAACAGTCAGCGTTGACATTGATTGTAAAGTCAGCATAGAACTTGCAAGATGTATCTTCAGCAGCATAATAAATTAGATATTCTCCTACGTTATAGTTAGTTGGGTTGAACATACTGTCATTTAATACGGCGCCGTCTTCAGTTGTAAAGACGCCTGAGGTGTCATAACCAGATGGTAAATATTCTAATAAATCAATAGCGGGATCTTCAATACAAATATCAACTGTTATGAGTTCCTTTTCAGCTTGCATTACAAAAATAAGTTGCTCGAAAGTTGCGGTATTGTTACAACTGTCAGTTACGTTCCAAGTTCTTACGATAATAAAATCATTAGAATCTGACTCACTTTGTTCTGTTTCCGTATAATCGACTACGTAGTTACCACAACCCCCACTAAATATTAATGTAGGTACCTCTGGAATTTCTTCACCACAAGTAATGGTCATTTCTTCTAGATAAGGTTCTACCGCAATCTCACCAAGGTCATCATCATTGATAATACCGTTTGCAGTATTAGTTGTGTTATTATTAACAAAACCGATACCAATGTTTGACTGTATGTTTGATAGAACTACGGAAAAACCTTCAGTAGATTCTATAATCAAGTCATCAATAATAGGTATTTGAATATTAAAGGAGTTTGAGGTTGGTGTAAAGATTATGGTTCCGGTAGTTGGGGTGAAATCTTCAAGATTTAATGCTGTATCTGCATTTGTAGTATAGTCAACGGTAACATTTTCAGAGATTTCACCAGTTAGCGTCACATTGAAAACTGCAAAATCGTCAGTCCCTTCAGTTACGATAACATCGGTATTTGTAAATGCTATTCCCTTGTTAGGGGTATTAGCATCATCATCATTAATAGTTCCTGAAGCGTCTATCGTTGGGTTTCCATTTATAAAACCGATTGCCAAATTGGAAACAATATTGGATAATGTGATTGAAAAATTCTCTTGGGGTTCAATAATTTCATCATTCGTTATAGGTACTTGAATATTTAGAGTATTAACACCTGGGGTAAAGGTTAAAGTTCCTATGGTAGTTGTAAAATCATTAGGATTTAAAGCAGAAACTTCATTAGTTAGATAATCAACGCTCACGTTTTCGGAAATATTTCCAACTAACGTAACATTGAATACTGCAAAAGTATCCGTTCCTTCCGTTACAATAACATTAGTATTGGCAAATGAAATTCCAGGTCCTGAATCGTCATCTGTAATTGTGCCATTCGCCGAATTGGTTGTATTTCCATCAACAAAGCCAATTCCTAGATTTGATTGAATGTTAGAAAGAACCACTGTAAAGTCTTCAGTTGGCTCAATAACAGAATCATCGGTAATCGGTACTTGAATATCAAACGAATTTTGTGTTGGCGTGAAGGTTAAAGTACCTGTAGTAGTTGTAAAATCACCAGGGTTTAATGCTGTACCTTCATTGGTTGTATAATCAACAGTTACATTTTCTGAGATATCACCTGTAAGAGTTACGGTGTAAATTGCAAATGCATCTGTGCCTTCAGTTACAATAACATTGGTATCGCTAAAAGAAATTCCGACTCCTGGCACTAAATCATTATCTAATATGGATCCGGTAGCGGTATTATCTAACAGCGTAATGTTAGCGGTTGAAGAAGCTACCATATTAAATGTTTCAGTAATTTCGATAATGCTGTCATCTAATGCAGGAACATTAAAAGATGTGTTTCCTGTTCCAGTAGTAATGGTAAATGTGTTCACAGTCGCATAATCGCTACCAGAGGCTGAAATGTTATTGTATGTTAAACTTAAGAGTGCATCTTCGGCTAATAAGTGAGATGATGAAATATTAAAAACTAAGTTAGTACCCTCAACGGCCGATGCATCACTCAAAGAAATTATTGGAGTAACATGTAGGTAAGTAGGGTCGTGATTGCCTATACCACATTCATTCACAGTTCCTGAGCTTAATGTCCCTACAGTATTTGGGTTTATAACACCGGTAAAAGTTGCAAGTGCTTGTAGCCCAATATCTGCACTACAGTTAGTACATTCGTTGTTTATAAATAAATTGAAGTCTAATTGATATTCTGGGTCGCCAACATCTGTGAATCCATCTTGAACAAAAAATCGCAGTTCTCTTGTTCCAGAGTCAAAATTAAAGGTGACACCAGGTGGTAATGGTTCTGTATTTAAGAACTCAACTTGGTCGGGTAAGGTCAAAGCAATTTCTAGGTTTCGAATATCATCATTTCCAACATTTTGTACACGTATTTCAACTGGAGCATTATCACCAGGATCAAAATTAGATTCTAATACGCTAGTTGTGAAACTCAAAGCACCTAAACTAGGTTCAAAAACTTCTACACTTAACCCCATTAAATATAGGCCATAAGTCTCTTGATTCGAAGTCATTCTTACCGTAGCTGATGTCTGATTATTTGCAATTACAGTATTTCCAGGGTTTTGGAGAGCAAAACATGTGGCATCAAAACCTAAGGTGTTTGTACTTGCAGGATTTCTATCAAGATATGGACTTTCATTAATTGTAATCTTGCTGTTAAAAAAATTATCGGCAGCTCTTTCAGTAGTTGAAATTGGAACCCATGAGCTTGAAGTGTCTAAAATTTCTAAGGCGTCACCTTGAATTGATCTATCTCCTTCTATAGAACCAATTACGACATTAGCATTAACAGCACCATTTGATACGGTTTGAAAACCGTTAAAATCCACATCAAACTCGTTTTCACTTAAGGTAACATTAGCATACCCATCAAATAGAGTGATGTTTCTACTTACTAATTCTGGACTTTCATAAACAATAACAATTTGCCAACCCCCTGAAGTACCTGTTATTCCGCCACCACCGCCGTGCGATCTTAAAGTCCCTTCTGTTCCTTTAACATTAGCTACTTGAAATTTACCATAAGGGCTCGCAAGTGCTTGAATTTCTGTTGTAATGTCTTTCACACAAACATAAGGGTCATTCACAAAATGATCATCGCGACCTCGATAAATGGTTTGGTCAGCCGTGATCGTATTGTAAGAGCTGGAACCAGGCAGCATTAACATTACATCGTTGTAATTCCAAACAGGTTCAGTTCCACCATTCCCAGTATTTCCGCCATACTCTTTATCTGCTGCTGACCAATATAAAAAGGCTTTTTTAATGGTCAAACATTTACTCGCAGGAGAAGGGTTCGTGAAATTGGCACTACTAGAATTGAAAGTAGTTTCGTCACTATCAATATCTACAAATACCGTATTTAGATCATGATTGTCACTAATGCCGTTATAGCTGCCTGTTGCAGTTTCAGAAACGGTGTTATTTGCAATGGTGATAAAATCTCCATTGACAACATCAGAATAACGGGGAGAAAAACCTTCTTGAACTTGTCCAATAAGATTAATCGATAAAAGCATGACGCCAATAAATAGCGCATACTTTATTTGTTTTGTAAGAAGAGTAATGTTACGCATAAGCATACATTTCGTAACCGTGATTGACATCAAACGGATAAATAAAATCTTGTTAGGATCTAGAAATTATTTAAAAGTCCATTTAATTGTCTTCTTAGGTAAACTTTTGAAAAAATTGAAATAGGTTAAATTTACTAGGTTAAATAACGAAAATTAATAGTCTTTATTGTTTATTACGCAGTCTGAAACAACAATTTATTCGCTATTTGACAGAGGAATTTATAACAGGTAAGAATTGACTTACTAATGAAACAAAACTTGTTTTTTAAAGAGATTTACATGGGGTGTAATTTCTTCTTTGAAGAAATTATTAGCACATATTCTTATGCTAAAATCATCGAAGAAAACTTTATGAAAATAGAATTTTGAATATTTTATAATGCTTCAGAGAATCAATTTGTCTAAAAAAAACACAAGGTATAGACTTCAAAGTAAGGAGATATTAAGAATTATATACTACCATAATAATCTTCGCGACCAGAATACTATAGTCGCATTCCCAATCGTAATTTATACCTATTTTTACTAACTTTAGCCTCATACCTTAGATGCTTTAGTAAAACTATATGAAACAGATTTCAAAGAACATTGCAATAATAGGTTCAGGACTTATAGGTTCTTTATTGGCGATTTATCTTAAAAAGCTTGGTCATACGATTACTGTTTTTGATCGAAGACCTGATATTCGAAATATTCAATTTTCAGGACGGTCGATTAATTTGGCAATGAGTAATAGAGGGTGGAAATCTTTACGAGAAGTAGGTATTGAGAAAGAAATAAAAACTATTGCGATTCCATTAGATAAAAGAGCCCTTCATGTAGTCGGTCAAAAGCAGTATTACCAAAAATATGGAAAGGACGGCGAAGCAATTTGGTCAATATCGCGCGGAGTTTTGAATAGAAAGATGATTGATTTAGCCGAGTCAGCTGGTGTAGCATTTAAATTTAATGAGAAGGTTTGGGATGTTGACTTACCGGAAGCCAAGCTCTTTACCGGTGAAACCGAGAAAGGTAATTGGCAAGAATATCAATATGACATTATTTTTGGCTGCGATGGCGCCTTTTCAAGGGTTCGTCATAAAATGCAACGACGCAGTCGATTTGATTACTCGCAAGACTTTATTGATGTTGGTTATAAAGAACTAGCAATACCGGCCAATGCTGATGGCTCTCATAAACTTGATAAACATTCATTTCATATTTGGCCTCGAGGTAAATTCATGCTCATTGCCATGCCTAATTTAGATGGTAGTTTTACATGCACACTTTTTATGCCATTTGAAGGGGATGTTTCTTTTGAAAGTATAAATTCGAAAGAGGAAGCTAAATCTTTTTTTCTGAAATATTTTCCGAATGTAATGCAAGTTATGGATGATTTGCTTTTAGATTTTTTTAAAAACCCGACAAGTGCAATGGTAACTATGAAATGCTATCCATGGACCTATTGGGATAAAGTAGCTTTGGTTGGTGATTCGGCACATGCAGTAGTTCCTTTTTATGGACAAGGCATGAATGCAGGTTTTGAAGATATTTTTGTTTTGAATCAAATCATCAAAAGAAATGGAGATAATTGGGAAGCAATTTTTCAAGAATACCAATCAAATCGAAAACCAAACGCTGATGCTATAGCAGAGTTAAGCTATCGAAATTTTGTTGAAATGAGCAGTAAAACTGCTAATGCTAATTTTCTGCTGCAAAAAAAGATAGAAAAACATTTTGCCAACAAGTATCCAGATAAATGGGTTCCGGCATATTCACGTGTAACCTTTTCTGATAAACCCTATGCTGAAGCTCTTGCTTTAGGTGATGCTCAAGAAGAAATTATGAAAATAGTGATGCAAATTACTGATATTGAGAAAAAGTGGAATAGTTTGGAAGTAGAACAGGCAATATTAGACTTGCTTTAATGATTTTTCTCCTGTATTTCGCGTATTCTCATGGGCATACCATCTATCAAATTAATAATTTTTGATGGGTTTACTACAAACTCTTCTTTCAACTTTGTTTCACCATCCTTGCCAATGAGAACTAGCCCTTCAAAATTTATCAGTTTATATTTTTGCAGAATCGCACCCGCATCAAGTTTTGAATCTTCACCCAGAATATCATAAACCACTTTATCTGTAATTATGAATAATAGAACTTCGCGTTCCAATAAATCCAGAGATTTTGTTTCTAGGTTTTTGAGCTGTTCTTTAATACAATTAGCTTGGAGAGTGTTCGCTTTAAGAAGAATTATGCGATTTTTCCATTGATATTTTTTTAAGTCCTGAGAAAAAATACTAGTTGAATTTATCACAAATAGTAGTGCTAGAAGATATCTTAAACATCGCATGTCAAAAAACAATTAAAGCAATAAATGTAAATAAAAAAGCCATTCGTTTTGCGAATGGCTTTTTGAATCATATTTTTTTTGTTACAGCTTAGCGAACATTTTTTGCATTTTTACTTGCTCTTCTTCTGCTAAAACCGGATCAACTAAAATTCGACCACTATGTTCATCAGTTATAATTTTTTTTCGTGATGCAATTTCTACTTGAACTTGAGGAGGTATTGTGAAGAAAGATCCACCTGAAGCACCTCTTTCAATAGGCACTACTGCTAAGCCATTTTTGACATTGCGTCGTATTCTAACGTATGCTTTAACCAATCGCTCTTCAATATCTTTTTGAAATTTTTCAGACTTAGCAAGTAAGGCAGTCTCTTCCTTTTCTGTTTCTGCTAAAATTGCGTTCAATTCGCTTTTTTTATGCTTTAGGTGCTTATCTCTTTCACTTAAGCGCTCTTTCGTTTCAGAAACGACAACTTTTTTCTGATCAATCTGAACTTTAAATTCCTTAATATTTTTTTCTGCTAACTGAATTTCAAGTTCTTGAAATTCTAATTCCTTAGATATAGAATTAAATTCTCTACTATTTCTAACATTCTTTTGCTGCTCAGTATATTTTTTGATCAATGATTTTGACTCATCAATCAAATTCTTTTTAGCAGTAATTTCAAAGTTAATAGTCTCTAGATCCGTTTTTAACTTATCCATTCTAGTTTTTAAACCCAGCACTTCATTTTCAAGATCTTCAACCTCTAACGGAAGTTCACCACGAACATTTCTTATCTCATCAACTCTAGAATCAATTAATTGCAAATCATACAATGCTCTTAACTTGTCTTCTACGGTTGCTTCTGCTTTTTTTGCCATATCTATAAATACTTGATTGGATTCGTTTTACTTTCCGATAAACGGAGTGCAAAATTAGGAATTTTTTTCGTAAGATAGTCAACTAACAGGTTTTTTGTAAACTGTTCAGTTTCATAATGTCCAATATCTGCTATCAGTATTTGGTCTTCAGCCTCATAAAATTGATGATATTTAATATCTGCTGTAATCAAAACATCAGCATCAGCTGCTTTTGCAGCTGAAATTGCAAACGCACCGCTACCACCTAATACGGCGATTTTTTGTACGGGCTTGTCCCTTAAATTAGAGTGACGAATACAAGAGGCATTCATCGTTTTTTTAATGTTTTTTAAGAATTGTAGCTCATCTATAGGTTCTGGCAGATTGCCAATCATACCCATTCCAACATGTTGATTAGTATTTTCTAATGAATAAAGTTCATATGCAACCTCTTCATATGGATGAGTTTTAAAAAGCGCTTTTAAAATAGATGCCTCTTTCGACCTTGGATAGGTGATATGAATCTGAATTTCTTCTTCAAAATGTAGTGCTCCTATTTTTCCTTTGACCGGTTTAGCATTTTCTTCGGGTCTATAGCTTCCTGTACCATCATTTGTGAAGCTACAGTTACTGTAATTTCCAATGTTTCCTGCACCCGACTCGAAAAGTGAATGCAATAATTTTTGGGCATCAGATTTCGGTACATAAGTGGTTAATTTTTTAATAGTATTTTTTTGAGGGATAAGAATTTCAGGATTTTCTATTCCTAGAACTTCACAAATCTTTGCATTTACTCCTTCTTTGCAATTATCTAATGCCGTATGCATGCTATAAATTGCAATATTATTTTGTAGCGCTTTGATCACTACCCTTTCGACATAAGTAGAACCGGTAAGTTTTTTAAGACCTTCAAAAATAATCGGATGAAAACTAACAATGAGATTGCAACTGTGAGAAATTGCTTCATCAACAACAACTTCAAGAGTATCTAGGGTAACTAGTATGCCAGACACCTCATTTTTTTCGTCTCCAACCAAAAGGCCGACGTTATCAAAGTCTTCTGCGTATGTAAGCGGAGCTAATTCTTCAAGTATTGTAATAACTTCTTTTACAATCATTTATTAATTTTTGAGATAGTCAAAGATAAAATATTATATTTTCGCTCTAATGGGGCTTTTAAGAAAATTGTTATTTCCTTTCTCTTTGCTGTATGGTATGGTCGTGTATCTGCGAAATCGTTTTTATGATTGGGGAGTGTTGCAGTCAAAATCTTATAAAACCCCTATTGTTTGTGTAGGTAATTTAAGTGTTGGTGGTACAGGCAAAACTCCTATGATCGAGTTATTAATAACCTTACTGCATAGCGATTATAAAGTGGCTGTTTTAAGTAGGGGTTATAAACGAAAGTCCAAGGGTTTTTTATTAGCCAACTCAAATTGTAATGTTGAAGATTTGGGGGATGAACCTTTTCAAATATTTTCAAAATTCCCTGAAGTTACTGTTGCCGTTGATGCGAATAGACAAAACGGGATAGCTATTTTAGAACGAGATATTAGCCCCGATGTAATTTTGCTTGATGATGCTTTTCAACATCGAAAAGTCAAACCAGGTTTGTCTATTTTATTGACCTCGTTCAATAGTTTATATTCTGAAGATTGGTATGTACCAACTGGTAACCTGCGTGATAGCCGTCGTGAAGCGAACAGAGCAAATGTACTGGTGGTTACTAAAAACCCTTCAGATAGCAATGAAAAACAACATTTGAATATTAAACACCAATTAAATCCTCAACAAGACCAAAAAATATTATTTAGTTATTTAGACTATGATACTGCTTTACATGGTGAAGGACCCTTACGAAGTCTTACCGATTTGTTGAATAAGAACATAACGCTAGTTACAGGCATAGCTGATGCAAAGCCTTTGGTGCTATTTTTAAAAGAAAACAAAATTTCATTTGAACACCTGCAATATAAAGATCACCATAATTTCAGTTCTGATGATATCAATATTTTAAAATCAAAAACAAACGTTTTGACAACTGAAAAAGATTATATGAGATTGAAAAATAAATTCAATGCATGTAATTTTATTACTATCAAGCATGCCTTTTTTCAAAATGGTAAGCAGAAATTAAAAAGTACCTTGCTAGACTTTATGAATTCGAACTCTTGACCTTTTTAATAAAGATGTTCTCACCAATTTTTTGGTAAAAAACTTCAGGTTTAAAAGGTTTTGTTACCACATCATTGCAGCCGGCAGCATAAAAACTCTCTAAGCTATCATCTAGAGAAATAGCAGTTAGAGCAATTATAGGTGTAGTTTGGTCAAATTCACGTATTCTAATGGTTGCTTCTTCACCGCTAATGCCAGGCATGTGTATATCCATTAAAATGGCATCATAAGTATTAGTTTTTGCCATTTCTACCGCATCTAAGCCATTACTAGCGATATCGCTAGTGATATCTTTTTTGGTTAACATTTTTTTAGTGATAACTTGGTTGATTTTGTTGTCTTCAACAATCATAAGGTGCAAGCCTTTGAACTCAAAGTCTTGCTGTGTTATTTCGAAAGGAATATCATCAACGAGGGTATCCTTGCTTTTTAAGTGAAGCTCAAAAAAGAATGAACTTCCCTTGCCTGGTTCACTTACCAATTGAATTTTGCTGTCAAATAAACCCAAAAGACTTTTGACAATAGTAAGCCCTAGTCCGGTCCCTCCGTATTCACGATTAATTTGAATAGAACCTTGTTCGAAGCCTTCAAATATGCTTTCTTGTTTTTCTTTAGAGATTCCAATGCCTGTATCCGCTACTTCAAAATAAAGGGTTACGTCTTCGTCATCTTTTTTAAGCATTTTAGCAATCACCGTAACTTCGCCTTCTTTTGTAAATTTTAAAGCATTACCTACTAAATTCATAAAAATTTGCGACAATTTAATAGGATCGCTCATTAAGTGCCCCGGAATTGAATCATCGTAATTTAAAATGATTTTAGTGCTATTTGCTTTTGCACTTTGTTGTAAAGAATCAATTACTTCTTTAAGTGTGCGCTTTAGGTTAAAATCAACGTTAAGTGGCTCTAATTTATCTGCATCAATTTTGTTGATTTGAAGAATGTCATTGATGAAATTTAAAAGGTAGTCTCCAGAAAATTTTAGTGCTTTTAGATGTTCTTGTTGCCCTTTACTAGGGTTTTCTTCTAATAACAAATGTGTTAGCCCTGTAACTGCATATAAAGGTGTTCTTAGCTCATGACTAACGGTAGATAAAAAGTTAGTCTTTGCTTCCATAGCACTAACTGCTGAATCTCTAGCGGCCTTTAGTTCGCTATTTTTAGTTTGTAAAAGATCATTAGTTTTTAGTTTTATTTGGTTATTTCGATATAATGAAACGGCTAAGAGTGAGATAATGATCAAGAATGCAGATACAAGAATTACAACGATTTCAGATCTATTAGTTTCATCAGTTAGCTCTTCAATCTGCTTGTCTTGTCTACTTATGGTGTCATCCATAAAATCGAACTGAATTTTTTCAGCTGTTTTAACCTCAGTTTTAATCTTATCGATATTAAAAATAGAATCTTTAATGCCAGCTAAGTTTTTGTAATTTTGAACAGCTTTTTCAAAAGTACCTTCCTTTTCATAAGCCAAAATAAGTTGTTCATTAGCCGCTTTGACTTCTCGGTAAAAACCATTTTCAGTAGCTAATTTTAATGCATCTTCGCCATGTTGGGCACTTTCTTCAAACAAATTTGTTTGAAAAAGAAGCATCGACATACCTAAATGCGCTCTTGTCGAGAGGTATTCTTTTTCATAAAGATCGGTGTTGATAATGAGAGAATTATAGTTTTTAGAAGCCACCTCATATTTTTCAAGTCCTACGTAGATATCTCCCTCTAACAATAAAATACTATTAAAAAAATTACGATCATTGCTTAGTTGTTTAGCCTCTTCAAGCATTGATAAGGCCTGAAAATTATTCCCTTTTCGGTATAACATTTTGGCTTCTATATATTTAAAAATAGCATCGCCATACGGGTATTCAATGTCTTCTAAAAATGTTTTAGAGCGATCCCAAAAGATTTCAGCAGTTTCTTCTTTGTTAAGTTTTAGATATAACAATGCCAACTTATGGTAACTGTCTATCGAGCTTTTTTTATCGTTATTTTTCTCGGCAATGGTCTGGGCTTTGTTTAAGGTAACTAATGCAAGATCAAGTTTACTTTGATTTTCAAGTTTTCTAGCATCATTAAAAAGAGCTGTAATATTTTCTGTTGTGGTACTATCAATCTGCGCCTTTATGTGATGAAAGACGGAGACAAACACCCATAGGAATAAGAATAAGGTTGTTTTTCGCGGTATATGTAGCCCTAAAAGTTTCAAACGTATTTTTTATGAATCAACTCATCAATTAAATCGATAATACGACTACTGTAACCAGTTTCGTTGTCATACCATCCGATAATTTTTACCATTTTACCAATGACCGAAGTCATCTGAGAATCAAACGTACAAGAATAACAACTATTGTTGATGTCTATAGATACTATGGGGTCTTTAGTATAAAAAAGCACATTCTTTAGAGAACTTTTAGCCTTTTTTTCAAAAGTATCATTAATTTCTTGAATACTCGTAGGTCGTTTTACGTTGAAAGTTATGTCAGTTAGCGAACCATTTGCTACAGGAACGCGAATACCGCAACCACCAATAACATTTGCGAGTTCAGGAAAGATTTTTGTAAGTGCTTTTGCAGCACCTGTGGTTGTAGGTATTATTGATTGCGATGCGGCTCTTGCTCTTCTTAAATCATGATGTGGCTGGTCATGTAAACTTTGGTCTGAAGTATAGGAGTGTATGGTAGTTATATATGCCTGATCAATGCCACAAAGATCATTAATTACTTTGATCATTGGGGCAGCATTATTGGTTGTACATGAAGCATTAGAAATGATATTATCTGATGCCGTAATAGTATCGTCATTAATGCCGTATACGATCATTTTTATGTTTTCTTCAGCAGGTGGAACAGAGAGAATAACTTTTTTTGCCCCATTTTTGATATGAAATTCGAGCATATCGCGAGTTTTAAACTTCCCGGTACACTCTACTACAACATCTACATTATGTTTTTTCCAGTTAATATTTTCTGGGGATATTTCGTTTAAAAGAGGAATTTTGGTTCCATCAACTAAAATACTATTTTGATCATTGGAGATATCTTGTTGATATACACCATGAATACTGTCGTACTTTAATAAATGAGATAGTGTTCTGGCATCAGCTAAATCGTTAATAGCAACTACGTTTAAATTAGGATGTTCACTTAGTAGCCTGAATAAGGTTCTGCCAATTCTTCCGAATCCATTGATGCCTATAGTTGTTGTTTTCATATTTCCTTTTAGAGAACTATAGTTTTAAAAAAGATGATAAAACTAGTGAATGTGCTTGTGCGCTTTGTAAGAAGAACGAACTAATGCGCCGCTTTCCACATGTCGAAAACCCATTTCTAATCCTAATTCTTCATATTTTTTAAATTGCGCGGGCAAAATAAATTCTTTAACAGGTAAATGTTTTTTAGAAGGTTGTAAGTATTGACCAATAGTTACTACATCAACATTAGCTTTTCGTAGATCTTCCATAGTTTCTATAACTTCCTCTTCTAATTCTCCTAAACCAAGCATTATTCCTGATTTGGTTCGGTTTACACCTTCTCCTAGGTATCTCAAAACTTCTAGACTACGTTCATATTTCGCCTGAATACGCACTTCTCTAGTTAGGCGTTTAACCGTTTCCATGTTATGAGAAACCACTTCTGGTTGAACGTCAATAATACGATCTATATGTCTTTCAATACCTTGAAAATCAGGAATCAAAGTTTCTAAAGTGGTTTCAGGATTCATTCTACGAATCGCTTGAACCGTCTCTGCCCAAATGATAGAGCCCATATCTTTTAAGTCATCACGATCAACTGAGGTTACAACCGCATGTTTGATGCCCATTATTTTAATAGATCGCGCTACTTTTTCAGGTTCTGCCCAATCTACATTTTCTGGTCTACCGGTTTTAACACCACAAAAGCCACATGAACGGGTGCAAATATTGCCTAAAATCATAAAGGTGGCAGTACCTTCTCCCCAACATTCACCCATATTTGGGCAACTGCCTGATGTACAAATAGTATGCAGATCATATTTTTCAACAATACCTCGTAACTGAGTGTATTTTTTGCCTGTTGGAAGCTTTACTCGCAACCATTTCGGTTTACCTTTAGGGGGCAATACACTATTTGAGGTATCTGAACTCATAGTAAAATTTTAAGCAAATATACGAACAATTCGAGTGATAGAAATCTAGAAAAGGAAGTGAAATATAAGCTAGGAAATTAAAATTGCTAAACAGCAAAACCCAATTAAATATTTCGATTATCCTAAAAATGCAAACCGTTAGACTGCCAATTTTTGTTTTAAAATTGCATGGGGTTTAAGAAAAGCACTTACTTACTTTTTATTACTTCTGCAAGGAGCTTTTTAGCACGTAAAAGTTTAACTTTTACATTGTTCATGGGTTCGTTGAGTTGTAAAGCAATATCGGCATAGCTAAGTTCATTGAAAAAGCGAAGGTTTATGACCTCTTGGTAGTGCGGTTTTAGTTGCTTGATATGTTGTAGCAAGTTGGCTAAATTCTGTTCTTGAATCAACCGATCTTCCGCCGATGGGGCATCATCTAGTACCTTTTTTACGGCTTCATGACTCCTCCATGAGTCTAAAACATTTCGTTTACGCTTCCGTATCAAATCGATATGAATATTTTTCGAAATCGTGATTAGCCAAGTTTTAAATTCGAACTCGCTTTTATAGCTGCTTATTTTGTCAAAAGCTTTTGAAAAAGTCTGAATGGTAATATCTTCGGCATCGTTTTCGTTTTCAGTTCGCTTAAGTTGAAAGCCATAAACGTCATTCCAAAAAGTATCAAGAAGAGCACTAAAAGCAATTTGACTTCCACCTTTTGCCTTTTCAATATTCTCAGAAACAGAGTTCTCCATGGATTAAAAGCGAATCAAATTATTGTGAATTAAGCCAAAGTCTAATATAATTCTGGGGTAGTATCTTTTTTACAATCTTGTTCATCGGGTAATTTTCCGCACATTCCACAGGCCTTTCCATCTTTATTGAGAAATGGGCTTTGGCTTGCGCAAGTGCCCGCAAATTTACCATCTTTGGTAGACCATATTTTTATGGCAATACCAGCAACAGCAAGCCCTAACAATACAATGGTTAATAAAGCAAGTTTCATAAGTTCTTAATTATGTTAGATTGGACGGATTTAATCGCGAAAAATTACATATTTAAAACAAAGGTATAAAAATAAAGCCCCAGAAGGGGCTTTAAAAGTTCTTCGTATTATTAGTTGTTAGTAACCAATTTTGGCAACAGTATTTTCAATTGTAGGAGTTTGATTGCCACCTTGTTTTTCGATCGTGATGTAACTAATTGCTTTTTCACCATATGGTAATGCCATTAACTTGTCTTGGTCTTGAGCTTCTTTAATTACACCTAAATTTACCATTTTACCATTAACTTCTGCCCACATTTGAAAACATTGATCTTCAGGCAGGTTTGGTAATTTACTTACGTTTATGTAAGACAATTTTTTTACAGGATTAATATAAGCAACGGCTTTCAACTCTTTTGCTTTCTTGTTTCCATTTACTGTATATTTCTTAGTATTCTTATTCTGAAGAACGATAAACTGATTGCGCATATCTTCAAGGCCAGCCTCCATATCTTGCTTTAAAAGCTCGATTTGATTGGTAACCATGATATTCTCTTCTTGAAGACTTTGATTTTGATTATAGAAAAAATAAGTAGCGGCGGCGAAAAGACAAGCGGCAAAACTTGCCGCAATAGCATATTGAAAGAATTTTTTTCTTCCTGCTTTTTCGCCACGTATTCGTGCAATTATTTTTTCCTTTAATCCTTCGGGAGTTTTGATGGCGTGTATTTTTGCAAAGGTTTCAAGGTTTTGCTGAAGCTCGTTGTACTCTGCCATTACTTCAGGATACATTGCTATGTACCGCTCTACTTGAAAAGACTCCTCATCAGTAGTAGAACCCAGCAAGTACTTTTCCAAAAGGTCAGTATCTAGAAATATGCGTATTTTTTCTTTCATCTTTTTTGTTTTAAAATTGTGATTTTTAATGCCACAATTTAAATGTTATACTTATAAGCAGTATAATCATAGCCTTTGGGTCATAAATCTTCCTCAATTCACGCAAACCAATTTTTAATCTTGATTTTATAGTTCCTAAAGGAATATCAAGTTCGTCACTAGCTTCTTGTTGCGTCATGCCTTGAAAAAATAAAGCCTCAAGCACAACTTGGTACTTTTCTTCTATTCTTTCTAGGTTCTCACGAACATCAATTAACTCAGGCTTGATACTATCGACACCGAGATTATATACGTCTGAAACATCTATTTGGATTTCTTTGTCCTTTTTAGTTTTTACACTTCTTAATTTATCAATAGCTGTGTTTCGTGTGATTCGAAACAACCAAGTGAATAACTTAGCTTTAGATGCATCGTAAGTGTCTGATTTTTTCCAAATTTTTACAAAACTTTCTTGTAAAACATCTTGTGCCAGTTCATCATTTCGAACAACTTTATGGGCAACACCATAGAGGGTGTCACCGTAATTTTCATACAATAAAGAAATCGCTTTTTCATTGCGCTCTTGCAAAAGCTCAACGATTGTTTTTTCAAGTAGTGTGCTCATAAGATGTGTTAGGTTCGAAAAAAAATTAAGCTTGGGGCATCCAATTTTGTCTTCTGTACCGTATATAAGTAAACGCTAATTTATAAAATTGATTGTTAAGTTAGTGTTTCTAAGATTTTAATTATATAAATGTATAGCTGGTAACTATACATTTTGTTTTGGTTAGTTTGGTTTGGTATAACCCTCAATATTCGTATTGGGGGTTATTTTATGATATTAACTTCTGGCATTATTTTCAAACCAAATTTTTCATCAACCTTTTTAATGATAGCATAAGCCAAATCTAATATTTCGGCACCGGTAGCATTTCCATAGTTAACCAAAACTAAAGCCTGATTTTTATGCACGCCAGCATCTCCGTAGCGTTTTCCTTTAAATCCACATTGTTCAATTAACCATCCAGCAGGAATTTTAAAACTTGTTTCTGAAACTTTATAAAAAGGCGCATTAGGATGCAATTCACTAAAAATGGTAAACTGTTGAGCGGTTATAACAGGGTTTTTAAAAAAACTACCACTATTTCCAAGTTTTGAAGGGTCGGGAAGTTTGCTTTTACGAATGGCAATTACTGCATTTGAAATATCTTTTAAGCTAGGTTGCCTGATATTTTGTTTTTCCAAGGCTGCTTCAATAGCTCCATATGTGGTGTTTATTATATGGTTTTTTTTAGTCAACTTAAAAGATACTGAGGTGATAACAAATTCACCTTTACCTTCGTTTTTAAAATATGAATCACGATAGCCAAACTGACATTCTTCGTTAGTAAATGTCATTAATTTTTGAGTGGATATTTTCATTGCTTCACAGCTAACAAGAGTATCTTTTAGTTCTACGCCATAAGCCCCAATATTTTGTATGGGTGCTGTGCCTGTATTACCAGGGATTAAAGACAAATTTTCCAATCCACCATAATTTTGGTCGATAGTCCATAACACCATTTCATGCCAGTTTTCTCCCGCATTGACATTTAAAGTCAGGTGATTTTCGTCTTCAGATACTATATGAATTCCTTTGATATTAATATGTAATACCAAAGCAGCTAGGTCTTGCGTGATCAGCATGTTGCTGCCACCACTTATAAAAAACTTTTTTGGGTACTCTCGAAGTTGAAGTGCCTTTGAAAGTTCGTCAACCGAATTAATTTCACAAAAGTATTTCGCCTTGGCTTCAATACCAAAGGTATTGTAGGTTTTGAGCGATATATTTTGTTGAATTTCCATCAACCTATATAACTCTTAAGGGCTTCCTTTAGTATGTTGACTGCTCGCTTTAAGCTATTTTTTTCAAGCACGTAGGCGATTCTGATTTGATTTTTACCTAAGCCTTCGGTTGCATAAAATCCAGCAGCGGGTGCCACCATAACCGTTTCTCCGTCTACTCTAAAATCTTCTAAAAGCCATTGTGCAAAATCTTCAGCATCTTTAATCGGCAATTGGGCAATACAGTAAAATGCACCGCTTGGTTTTGCTACTTTAACACCATCAATATTTTCTAATTCTTCGATAAGTAAATTACGCCTGCCAACATATTCAGTTTTAACTGAATCAAAATAATCTTGCGTTGTTGCCAATGCAGCTTCACTTGCAATTTGCGCATAGGTAGGTGGCGATAAACGTGCCTGAGCAAATTTCATGGCTGTCCTTATCACTTCTCTATTTTTTGTCACAAGGCAACCAATTCGTGCACCACACATGCTATAACGTTTTGAAACAGAATCAATAACAATAGCATGTTCTTCAAGCCCTTCTTCTTGTAAAATTGAGTAGTGATCTGAACCGTCATAAGTAAATTCTCTGTATACTTCATCAGCTATTAGAAATAGATTATGTTGGATTACAATTTTACGCAAGGCTTCGATTTCTTCCTTACTGTAAAGATAACCTGTTGGATTACCTGGATTACAAATTAATATAGCTTTGGTTTTCGGACTTATTAATTTTTCGAAATCAGCGATAGGAGGTAGGGCGAAGTTAGTCTCAATATCAGAAACCACAGGAACTACTTTTACCCCTGCACTCGTAGCAAAACCATTATAATTCGCATAAAATGGCTCTGGTATTATAACTTCATCATCTGAATCAGCAATACTGCCCATTACAAACGATAGTGCTTCTGAACCGCCCGTAGTAACGATAATATCTTTGGCAGAAACTGTGATATCATTTTTCGCATAATAGGCTGCTAATTTTTCTCGATAAGTTTCCGAACCTTCAGTTCTGCTATATGCTAAAACATCAAGCGTATTATTTTTTACGGCGTCTAAAGCGATTTGAGGTGTTTTAATATCGGGTTGCCCAATGTTTAAGTGTAATACTTTGGCTCCTCGCTTTTTGGCTTCTTCCGCAAAAGGGACCAATTTCCGAATGGGTGATTCGGGCATCGCCCTTCCTTTTTTAGATACTGATGGCATGGGTTGGTATTTTTAACAAAAATCGGGAATACAACTGAAGGAAACAATTACATTTTCAATTTCTAGATAAATGATATTGTTTCATGAATTTAGGTTTTTGAATATTACAAGCATATTTTCAGATGTAATTAACCTTAAGTTTTGGATTATTTCAGTTTACAACACTTTGTGTTAAATATACCATCCATGTTTAAAAAAATCGTAACTTAAACCATAGGTTAGTTGTTAATATTCAATAGGTTGTATAGAAATGTGATCTACATATTGATTTTTGTTTTTGGGTTTTCCTCTTTAGGAAATGCGCAGGCTTTCGACTTGCCTGAAGGTCAGAGTTATGAAAAAATAAAATTTGAACTTATTAATAATTTGATTGTTATTCCAATCCATGTAAATGGAACCAAGCTTTCTTTTATTTTAGATTCAGGGGTAAGTTCTCCAATTTTGTTTAGCCTAGCAGAACAAGACTCTATTCAAATTAATAAAGTTACACAGATTAAACTTCGCGGGTTGGGTGATGGTGAACCTATTCAAGCATTGAGTTCAAGAAATAACGATTTTAAATTAGGTGAGATTGAAAATCCAAATCAACATTTATATGTGGTTTTAGATGAATCCTTAAATTTTTCTCAATCCTTAGGTATTCCTGTTCATGGTATCATTGGCTATGACCTTTTTCGCGATTTTGTTGTTGATATTAACTATATGTCAAAAACGGTTAAGTTTCATAAGCCGGGCACTTATAAATTCAAAAGGAATAAGAAAAGTGAAACCCTCCCCTTAGTAATTGAAAAGAAAAAAGCCTACGTTGATGGTTCAATTTTTATAAAAGAATCTGATGTACCTGTACGTATGCTTTTAGATACCGGAAGTAGCGACGCTATTTGGCTTTTTGAAAATGAAGAAATTGGATTGCCAGATAAAAATTACGATGATTTTCTTGGAAGGGGATTAGCTGGTGATATTTTTGGCAAGCGAACGCGTGTCAGCAGTATGAAAATAGGTGGTTTTGATTTAAAAGATGCTAAAACAGCTTTTCCAGATATGGTTTCTTTTGGTTCTATAAAAAACCTAGGTGATCGTAATGGAAGTTTTGGGGGTGAAGTTTTAAAACGATTTCATCTTGTTTTTGATTTTCCCAATAAACAAATTACACTTCGAAAAAATAGAAATTTTAGCGCTCCATTTGATTATAATTTGAGTGGTATTGACTTGCAACATAATGGGGTGCGTTACATAGCAGAACGTATTGCTGATGCCAGCGGTGTCGTTCTGGAAAAAGAAGAGTCCTTTGGTAATGTTCAGATTTTGATGGAAAATAGAACCAGACTCAGTTTGGTGCCAGAAATTGTAGTATCTGGTATTCGTGCGGGCAGCCCAGCTGAAAATGCTGGCTTAAAGGAAGGTGATGTTATTTTAGCGGTTAATGGCAAAGGGGTTCACAAATATAAATTACAACAGATATTACAAATGTTGAATGAACACGATGGTAAACGAATTAGGGTGCTTATCGAACGTTATGATTATGATTTGCTCTTTACTTTTGTATTAAAAGATATGTTTAAAGATAGACCCTAGATTAAATTCGCTTTAAGGTGATAAAGCCGGCGTTTGGGTGTAAAAAAACCCCAACATTGCTGTTGAGGTTTCTGTTTTATAAAGCTAAATGTATTTTACTTACCGTCAATAGCTTTTATTTCGCCTTTAATTTTCAAAACTTTCGTAGGAGTATCAGCATTAGATATTACCGTGATTGCTTTTCTAATAGGACCAACTCTGTTCGTGTCATATTTTACCGAAATTTCGCCAGTTTTACCTGGTAAAATTGGAGCTTCTGGTTTTTTAGGTATCGTACATCCACAACTTGAGCTAACTTTACTTATAATTAATGGAGCATCTCCCGTATTTGTAAACTCAAAAATACGAACACCATCGGCACCTTTCGATATTTCACCGTAATCAACAGTTTCACTTTTGAATTCAATTTTTGCCGCTGCATCTTGTGCAGTCATTGTAAATCCTAGTAGGCCGACAAATAATACAAGTACTATTTTTTTCATCATTTTATCTTTAGGGTGAATTTCAAATGTATAATGTTTTTAATCAACGTCCAAAATTCTTTTGTTATCTATTAACGTTAGTTATTTTTGTTTCGTATTTGTTTTCAGGTAAAAATTCCTACAAATGCGATTATTTAACACACGCTTTTTCTGGTATTTCATTATACCGGGAAGGGTGAGACAAAAACCGTTCCAAAAAATGGAAATTCCTTCAAAATATGAACCTCAAAGTGTAGAAGACCGCTGGTATGACTACTGGCTTAAGCATAACTATTTTCATTCAATTCCTGATGAAAGAGAGCCATATACCATCGTAATACCGCCGCCAAATGTAACAGGAGTACTTCATATGGGTCATATGTTGAATAATACGTTACAAGACGTTTTAACACGCAGAGCTCGTTTAAAAGGTAAAAATGCTTGTTGGGTGCCCGGCACAGACCATGCCTCTATTGCTACCGAAGCGAAAGTTGTCGCAAAATTGAAAGAACAAGGTATCAACAAGTCTGATTTGACTCGAGAAGCATTTTTAAAGCAGGCTTGGGAATGGACGCATGAGTATGGGGGGGTTATTTTAGATCAACTCAAAAAACTTGGTTGTTCTTGTGATTGGGAGCGTACTGCTTTTACCATGGATGATGAGCGATATGCGTCGGTTATTAAAGTTTTTGTTGACTTATTTAATAAGGGTTTAATTTACAGGGGATATCGTATGGTAAATTGGGATCCTGAGGCGCAAACAACGCTGTCTGATGAAGAAGTGATTTATGAAGAAAAACAAGGATTACTGTACTATTTATCCTATCAAATTGAAGGTTCCGATGAAAAAGTGACTATTGCTACAACGCGGCCTGAAACTATTTTAGGAGATACTGCGATATGTATAAACCCTAATGATGAGCGATTTCGTCATTTGAAAGGAAAAAAAGCAATAGTACCCCTTTGTAACCGTGTTATTCCAATTATAGAAGACGACTATGTAGATATTGAATTCGGAACAGGATGTTTAAAAGTAACGCCTGCTCATGACATGAATGATAAGAATTTAGGAGAAAAACATGGTCTAGAAACAATTGATATTTTCAATGCAGATGCCACTTTGAATTCTTTTGGAATGCATTACGAGGGCAAAGACCGTTTTGAGGTTCGGAAAGAAATTTTTAAAGAGTTAGAGGAAAAAGGTTTTTTAGTTAAGACCGAGCAGCATATGAATAAGGTGGGTACTTCTGAAAGAACCAAAGCCGTTATTGAGCCTAGACTTTCTGATCAATGGTTTTTAAAGATGAAAGATCTGGTAAAACCGGCCATAAAGTCTGTTTTAGAAGATGAAGATATCAAGTTTTTTCCAAAGAAATTCGAAAATACGTACCGCCATTGGATGGAAAACATTCGCGATTGGAATATTTCACGCCAACTCTGGTGGGGACAGCAAATTCCCGCTTACTATTTTGGTGATGGACAAAATGATTTCGTTGTTGCAGAGACCATTGAAGAAGCTTTAGTTTTAGCAAAAGAGAAATCTGACAATCAACAACTGACCATTGAGAGCTTAAAGCAAGATGAAGATGCTCTAGATACATGGTTCTCCTCGTGGTTATGGCCAATGAGCGTATTTAATGGCATTACCGATCCTGATAACGAAGAGGTAAACTATTATTACCCTACTAATGATTTGGTGACCGGCCCAGATATTATTTTCTTTTGGGTTGCCCGCATGATTATTTCTGGATATGAATATCGTGACGAAAAACCGTTTCAGAATGTATATTTTACGGGATTAGTGCGAGATAAGCAACGTCGTAAAATGTCAAAGTCTTTAGGGAATTCCCCAGATGCTTTAAAGCTTATAGAAAAATATGGTGCAGATGGGGTGCGTGTTGGCATGTTATTGTGTTCTGCTGCCGGTAATGATTTGATGTTTGATGAAGATTTGTGTCAACAAGGTAAAAATTTTGCAAATAAAATATGGAATGGTTTCCGTTTAATAAAGGGGTGGGAAGTAGCAGATTTGCCACAGCCTGAGGCTTCTAAATTGGGAATTGCATGGTATCAAAGCAAGTTCAACAAAACCTTAGTAGAGATTGAAGATCATTTTAGCAAATATCGAATTTCCGATGCTTTAATGGCGACTTATAAATTAATTTGGGACGATTATAGTTCCTCCTTATTAGAGATTATTAAACCTGCCTATCAGCAGCCGATTGATAAAACAACATTCGAACAAGTCATTCATATTTTTGAGCAAAACCTAAAATTGTTACATCCTTTTATGCCTTTTTTGACAGAAGAAGTTTGGCAACATATTGCAAAGCGAACACCAGAGCAGGCTTTGGTTATAGCTGAATGGCCAAAAATTGATACGATGAGTTCGACTGAAATTGATTTATTAAAAGGTTTTGAATTTGCTGAAGATGTTATTTCAGGTATACGTACTATTCGCAAGCAAAAGAACATTCCCATGAAAGAAACTTTGCTAGTTTCGGTGTTGAACGAAGAGAAGATTTCGTCAACTTGGGATGCCGTAATCTGCAAACTAACCAACGTTTCTAAAATTTCAATTGTTGATATGGCAGTTGAAGGTGCTTTGTCATTTCGAGTAAAATCGAATGAATATTTTATTCCGATTAGCGGAGCAATAGATATTGTTTCAGAAATTGCTAAAATTCAAGAAGAATTGAATTATACCAAAGGCTTTTTAATTTCGGTTCAAAAGAAACTGTCGAACGAACGTTTTGTCAATAATGCACCTGAGCGGGTGATTTCTGTGGAACGTAAAAAGCAAGCAGATGCTGAAGCAAAGATTGAGACTTTGGAGAAGAGTTTAGCCAGTTTGAGCTAGATAATTAGAATTTTAAACAACATTAGATTTTATGAAAAAACACTTAATTTATTCAATACTAATTCTGTTTTGCTTGAGCTCGTGTAATGAAATTACGAAATCAAAAACAGAAAGAGAAGGAGAACCCGACGTTCACAATGTAGAAAGTTCAGATCTTAGAATGAATACCGCAATATTAGAAGCGAATAATTCCATTGATATATTTAAAGAAGCAGTAATGAGTTTGAATTCGGATTATGAATATTTTACATTAAAGCAAAAGTTTGACACACCAGACGGTGGGGGTGAGCATATCTGGATTCAAGAAGTGACAATTCGTAATTCAGACTATTTTGGAATTATAGGTAATGAACCAGTAAATGTTAATGATATTTCATTGGGTGATTCTATAATGGTTGATAAAGAAAAAATTAGTGATTGGATGTTTTTTGATAAAGGTATAACCAGAGGAGGTTATACCATAAAAGTTCTTAGAGACGGAATGTCAGAAGAAGAGCGCAACCAATTTGATCTGCAAAGCGGTTTAATTTTTGAATGAAAATTTTTAAATAGATGTACTTCGGCTAGCCGCAAGAAATTTAATTAAACTGAAGATTTAAAATTTATATCAGAATAGTAGGGATGTTTATGATAACCAATCCAAAAAAACTTTTTCTTATCGATGGTATTGGCGCTTTGGTTTCCAGCTTTTTCTTGGGTGTTGTGCTAGTCTGTTTAGAACATAAGATTGGAATGCCTATAGCTATTTTATATACTTTGGCTATTCTCCCCATTTTCTTTGTGATATATTCTTTTAGCTGTTATTTCTTTCTAAAGCGTTGTTGGAAACCTTTTTTAAAAGGCATAGCCATTTTAAATCTTTTGTATTGCTTTTTAACAATCGGGATACTTTTTTTCTTTGACCACAATCTCACTTTTTTAGGCTGGAGCTATTTCATAGTTGAGTTGATTATTATCGGTATTTTAATTACTATAGAATTTAAAATGCTTTCTAAAAATTTAGCCCCCAAGTTACCGCAATGTTAACTCTTCGCGAAACCAAAAAAATGTTTATTTTAGTCTTATGAAAATCAAAAAAATACTTGGGCTAGTGCTTACCATATTAGGTATTGGCGGTTTAATTTATACAGCAATTTTGTATGTAAATGGTACAGGTGAATTTAAAATATTGGCCGTTTATGGCATTTTAGGTGCTATTTTCTTCTTTTCTGGCATGGGTCTGATCCGAAACTTAGGAAGTTCAAACGAGTAATTAGTTTGCTTTTTTATGGTCAAATGATTCTTATTCAGTAATTCTATCGACGTTTTGCCTCATATTCGTGTAGATCAACAAATCTTTAAAGCCATAGTTTTTGTTAGTCTATTAACGTAAATCGCATTTAGATGTAAAAATCATCTGAATTGATTTAAAAACCAAGAATTTAATTCTCCAAAGATTAAAATTTGAAAACGATGAAAACATTAAAAATTTTAGCTCTTCTATTTTGCTATTTCAATACTGTTTCAATGCAAGCTCAAATAATCAAACCTGCGGAGGTTAAAAAGGTAATGAAAAGGGTGGCTGATTGGCAAATAGCGAATTTTAAGGGTTTGTATAGCGGTCATGAAAAACCACATCATCCTTTAGATTGGACCAATGGAGCACTTTATGTAGGTATGGTGAAATGGGCAGCCATGGCTGAAGATGATAGTTATTATAATTGGCTTAAAGAAATCGGCAAAGAGAATGAATGGAAATTACATCGTCGTAAGTACCATGCAGACGATCATACGGTAGGTCAAATGTATATTGAGTTGTTTCGAAAATATCAAGATAGTACAATGATTCAGCCTACTATTGATCAGTTTGATTTTATACGATTACATCCGGCACAAACAGTTTTGAATTGGAAAACACCGTATCATCAAGATCGTTGGAATTGGTGCGATGCGCTTTTTATGTCTCCTCCAGTATGGGCGAAACTTTATAAGATTACTGGTAATAAAAAATACATAGATTTTATGGTCTCAGAATATAAAGCCACTACTGATTTTTTGTTTGACAAAGAAAGCAACCTGTACTATCGAGATGAAAGTTTCATTGGCAAATTTGATAATGGAACTAAAATATTTTGGTCGCGAGGCAATGGTTGGGTTTTTGCTGGTCTTACAAACGTAATGAATGAATTAGATACGACTAGCGAAGAGTATGCATATTTTAAAGGTATTTATGAGAAAATGGCAAAAAAATTGCTAGAAATACAAACTCCCGAAGGGCATTGGTCAATGAGTTTGTTAGGGCAACAGTTTTATCCAACCCCAGAAACTAGCGGTTCTTCTTTTTTTATCTATGGTTTAGCTTGGGGCATAAACAATGGAATACTTGATAAGTTAAAATATGAAAATGCTGTCACAAAAGGATGGAGCGCTATGGTAGGGCACCTAACCGAAGAAGGTATGTTGGGTTATGTTCAACCTATTGGTGCTGCACCGGGTAATTCTTGGCCTGAAAAGACGGAGGTTTATGGTACTGGTGCTTTTCTAAGTGCGGGTTCAGAAGTTTATAAACTTTTTGGCGGCGAATAACTGTTTGCCTCATAAATATATGAAAGTTGAAACTAGTATTTATAATGACATTGTTGAGATTTTTCGACTTTATGACTTAGCAACGAATTATCAAAGAATCATTTTTCCTAAAAACACTTGGCCTAAGTTTGGTCAGTTACTTATTGAAACTGAAATTCAAGAAAAAAGGCAATTCAAAATTGTAATTGAAAATCAGATTGCGTGCGTTTGGGCGATAACCTTCACCGACCCGCAAATTTGGGAGGTTCGCAATATTGATCCGTCCATTTATATTCATAGAATTGCAACAAACCCTGATTTTAGAGGGCGAAATTTTGTTGCTGAAATTGTTAATTGGGCTAGAGGATATGCGGCTTTGCATAAAAAAAACTTCATAAGATTAGATACCTGTGGTAATAACAAAAAATTGATTCGCCATTATACCCTTTGCGGTTTTGATTTCTTGGGAATGGTACAATTACAAAATGCAGATGACCTACCTATTCATTATCACAATGTTGAGGTCTGTTTGTTTCAAATTAGCCTCTAAGATATAAAAATTAGGGTTTTAAAGTCATTCATCGAATATAAGCACTAATCTGAATCAGATTGCGTTGTATGTCAAACCCCCATTTGATCTTACTATGAATATAGCCCAACGTTTAATTACCTGTGAACAATGTGAAAAAAGAAAATTTAACCAAAATACAGGTCTTGTTTGTTCACTTACATTAAGCCAACCAGAGTTCCAAAACGATTGTATTGATTTCGAAATGGATCCCAAAAAATTCGTTCAAAAAATGCCGGCATTGTACAATACCAAATCAAATTCAGTTGGCTTAGTCAGAACTTTGGGCATCTTCGCTCTTGTGATTTTTGTGCTTCGCATCTTTATGTAAATGGCTATACATTAATTCGATACTGGTGCGGCAATTGAATCAACAGTTTTAGGATCAGAAATTATGGTATCTTTTTCACCATAAAAAGGCAATAACTTGTTTTTATCAGCAAAGGTACCCCCTAAATCTTCATCAGTTGGCGTCTGTACTAGAATAGTATTCCATTTACCTTCCACACCAATATAGTATTCATCTATCGAAGCTAAATTTGACATTGTCGCCAAACAATCTTCTATAATGTCAATTATTATTTTACGCTCCTTTGCTCTTATTTGTTTCATATCTTTTACTTCTAAAAGAACCAGTAATTTATGATCTGCCACCTTGGTGAAATATTTGATTTTGTCAGTATTTATACCGCTTTCAATATCATAAGTCACACATTTTTTCAAAGCAAATGAAATTGAATCTTTAACTGGGTCTAAAGCTAAACTAAGGTGATTGATATCTTCGCGTAGATATGCACTACGAACGTCTTTGGTCTCAGAATTATTAAAACGATCCGTACCTCCATATAAAGCAGCAAAAACTGAAATTGAGAAAGGAATTAAGAACAACAACATTAAAACAATACAACCGATACCTTGCCAAAATGGTCTTTTCGCAGGATTGATTTCATTTTCTTTTTGCAAACCCAAGAGCATCTCTTTGGTAAACTCATTTTGGGCATAGCTTTTTTTACAATGCAAACATTCAGCAATGTGAATTTTCGAAAATGGTATAATCGGAATCCAAAAAAAGTGAAAATATTTGCTATATGTTGAAATGATAAATGAGTCTTCTGTATTACAATAAGAACAGATAGTTTTTCTAATTTTTCGTTCTTTAATTTTAGATGCTCGTGTTCCAAAAAAGAAAATCATAATATTGGTTTTTAAAATATAAGTAATGGGCAAGTGACCCTATAACGGTCTTAATAAAGTAAAATTATGTGTTTAATTGTAAAGGCTAACCCCTGTTTACAGGGAAATTATTATCTTTAGGAAAACATCCATCCAATGAAAAAAGTTTTAATCGGTGTATTAGTTTTGTCAATCTTTTCTGCATGTGCTCAAGAGGAAAAACCAGAAATACTCCCAACAGATATTCAAATAAAAACGGCAGTACTGCCAGCTCCAGAAGATAAAAGAGAAGGAGCAACCGTTTACGGGTATAACGAAGATGGTGAGGTAACCATGTTGCGAGAAGGAACTAATGATTTGGTTTGTATAGCTGATAGTCCTTACAATAAAGGTATAAGTGTTTCTTGTTATTTTAAAGCGCTTGACCCCTTCATGAAAAGGGGAAGAGCTTTAAAAAAAGAAGGTAAAGACACTAAAGAATTACGAGAAATACGTGCAGCTGAAGTTACAGCTGGCACTTTAAAAATGCCTGATTCACCCAGTATGATGTATGTTTTTTATGGTACTGAGGCTACTTACGATAAAACTACTGGCGCCTTAGGAGACGGTCAATTTAGGTATGTAATTTATACTCCTTTTGCAACTTCAGAATCAACAGGTTTGCCAACAAAACCACATGCTAAAGGTATGCCTTGGATTATGGATCCAGGTACACATCGCGCCCACATCATGGTCGGACCAAACTAAACCTGATTATATTTTATAGAAAACTTTTGTTTTGCATTTCAATTTATTGAAGAACATGGATGGAGATGCTGAATAACTATTTCTAAACATAATAACTTATGGTTGTGAATAAAAGGTTAATTCTGGTTTGCATGGTTTTTCTTTTCGCCATTTGGTCTTGTAAAAGAGATGATAGTTCTACAATAAAAGAAAAGGAAATAAACAGCGAGACCTTAAGTAAAATCGAAATTTCTGATCAAGAAAATTTTTTTAAAGACGCAGATGGAAATAGATTCTTCCCATGGGGGTTCAATTATACTAACCCTCAAAAAATAGGTTTAATAGAAGATAATTGGGAAAAAGAAAGCACATGGAAAATAATTGAGCAAGACTTTTCTGAGATGATGACCTATTCTGCAAATATTGTAAGGGTACATCTCCAATTTCACCAGTTTATGATTGATGTTGAAACACCCAATGAATTGCAATTAAAACGGCTTCAGCGATTAGTTAAAATCGCAGAAGACTCTCAATTATATCTCGATATTACAGGTTTGGCTGCGTATAGAAAAAGTGATGCTCCGAATTGGTATGATAATTTGAGTGATAGTGAACGTTGGATTGCACAAGCTAATTTTTGGAAAAGTATTGCTAAATCAGTTGGTAATAGTGAAGCAGTATTTGCGTATAATTTAATGAATGAGCCCGTGGTTGCGGTTGGGTGTGATGATATTGTACCATGCGACTGGCTGCCCGGAGAAGGCTTTGGAGGTTTTAATTTTGTTCAAAACATTGCAAGAAACCCTAATCTAACTTTTGATATTGCAATCAAGGATTGGATAGGTCAGTTGTCAAGTGCTATTCGTTTAGAAGATAGTAATACGATGATAACCGTCGGTTTTCTTGGCTTGGGATCTATAGCTGGGTATACACAAGATCTTGATTATTTAAGTATGCATCTTTACCCAAAATCAAGGGAGCTACAACAATCTGTAGATCGGGTGCTAAACAGTCAAAGCGATAGTCCTTTTGTTCTTGAAGAAATATCAAACCTGCACTGCACGGTTCTTGAACTTGAGACTTTTTTAAGTCAAATCAACGGAAAGTATGATGGTTTAATGGGTCACTACTTTGGTAAAACTTTAGAAGAAATGCGAACTTCAGTCACCATTGCTGATGCGTTGCATAAAAATTTCTTAGAATTTTTTATCGCTAACAATCCCAATTAAAATTCATCTGTATTCCTCAATTTAATTACTTTTATATGAAACTGAATTCTTAAAATGGAAGCTTACGCAAAAGCCCTTCTTTATGCTATTCCCTTTTTTATGCTACTCTTAGCGGCAGAAATTCTCTATGGCTACTTTATAAAGAATCAGAAGTACAAGGTGATGGATACTGTATCCAGTATCAGTTCGGGGTTTACCAATATTTTAAAAGATTCTTTGGGTCTAGGTGTTGTTTTAATTTCTTATCCTTTTCTGTTAGAACAAATAGCTTTTACTGAGATTAAAGCAACTTGGTTAGTTTGGTTTGCTGCTTTTATCTTTATTGATTTTGCTGGATATTGGAACCATCGCTTAAATCATAAAATTAACTTGTTTTGGAATCAACATGTAATTCATCACAGTAGCGAAGAGTTTAATTTGGCCTGTGCGCTGAGGCAACCAGTTTCTAACCTCATAGCATATTTTCCATTATTATTAATACCAGCAGCTTTGGTTGGCGTGCCCTATGAAATAATAGCGGTTCTAGCTCCTATTCATCTTTTTGCTCAATTTTGGTATCACACCCAACATATTAGAAAAATGGGCTGGTTAGAATATATAATTGTTACTCCATCACAACATCGAGTGCATCATGCGATTAACCCAGAGTATATTGATAAGAATCTAGGACAAATTTTATCGATATGGGATCGTCTTTTTGGAACCTTTCAAGAAGAGCTTGATGGGGTGCCACCACAATATGGTGTGCTGAAACCAGCTGCTACTTGGAATCCTGTTTTAATAAATTTTCAACATGTTTGGCGAATTATAAAAGATGCTTGGCGAACCCAAAGTTATTGGGATAAATTGCGAATTTGGTTTATGCCCACAGGTTGGCGTCCGACTGATGTTGCGCTGAAATATCCAATACCCATTATTGAAGATATATATCATTTTGAGCGCTATAAAACCGACTCTTCAAAAGCATTAAATTGGTATGCTATTTTTCAGTTATTTGCAACCTTAGGTTTTCTCTTATTTATGTTTTATAACTATGCCAATATTGGTTTTAAAGATCTACTTATTTTTGGAGCATTTCTATTTGTAGGGGTCTACGGATATACCACACTAATGGACAGAACTCGATATGCCATATTTATTGAAGTTATTCGCGGAATTCTAGGAATTTCTTTTATCGTTTATGCAAAAGATTGGTTTGGAATTAATGCATATTTCTCTTTTGGAAGTTTTCTGATCGGCTGTTATTTTTTGATAACCATTTTAGCAGCAGTTTACTTTAGTTATTTAGAAAAGGATAATTCAAACAAAGTTATCATTAACCCTGAGCATTTATGAGACCATATATCTTAGCCGAAACCAATTGGGAAGCCTTAAAAGAAGCTAATTTTGATTTAGCAGTACTACCATGGGGAGCAACCGAAGCGCACAATTATCATTTGCCCTATGCAACAGATAATATTCAAGCGGATCACATGGTTGCAGAATCTGCCCGTTTAGCAGCTGAAAAAGGGGCTAAAGTAATTGTCTTGCCGACCATTCCTTTTGGCGTGAATACAGGACAATCAGATATTTACTTAGACATTAATTTGAATCCGAGTACGCAATTGGCGATTCTAACTGATATCGTTACCGTTTTGAACAGACAAGGAATTCATAAGTTAATCATATTTAATGGTCATGGTGGAAATGGTTTCAAGCCATTGGTTAGAGAATTAGGATTAAAATTTCCTAAAATGTTCATCAGTTTTACATTTTTTCCTCAAGCACTAGATAAGTACTCCTATTTTGAAGAAAAGGGTGATCATGCAGATGAAATGGAAACAAGTTTGATGTTATACCTTCGCCCTGATTTGGTTTTACCTAAAGAAAAATGGGGTGACGGCAACGATAAAAAATATAAGATAAAGGCGTTTTCTGAAGGTTGGGTTTGGGCAGAACGCAAATGGTCACAAATAAGTAAAGATACTGGGGTTGGTAACCCCCACAAAGCTACAGCTGAGAAGGGAGAACGCTTTTTTGCCGACATTACGGAGAAAATCGGAACACTTTTTTACGATGTAAGTAAGGCGAATTTAGATGATCTATACGAGTGAATTTTTTAGGAATCAAAGTTTTTCAATTCACTCTTTACCAATTTTATGTATTCTTTCATCGCTTGTTCTGTACCAATATTTTTTGCCTGAATTAAGGCGTTTGCCTTAAAAGCATTAATCAAAGGAGTCGTACTTCCTGGGTGGTTCTGATTACGATTTGCAATTTTAAAATATGCGTATAGTTTTAATAGTAGATCGGCTGGTAATGGAGTCTTGTAATTGTTTACAAAAGCAACGGCCTTCTTAAAATCTGTAGTTGTTTGATCATTCCCCATCCATTTTTTTTTGCGGCATAGTAGCAATACATGTTTTTGCACCGATTACCTTTTGATCAAGTTTTACGGTAATTGAACAGTTTAGCGGCAAAAATAAATCTACTCGCGAGCCAAATTTTATGAAACCTGCATCATCACCTTGTTGAACGCTTTCACCTTCTTCTGCATAATTAACAATTCTTCTTGCTAATGCTCCTGCTACTTGTCGGTATAAAATTTCACCAAACTTTGGCGTATTAATTACAACTGTAGTTCGTTCATTATCAGTACTTGATTTAGGATGCCAGGCAACAAGATATTTACCAGGGTGGTATTTTGAGTATTTAATTGCTCCACTAGCAGGATAACGAGTAACATGCACATTAATTGGTGACATAAAAATAGAAACTTGTCTTCTTTTGTCTTTAAAAAATTCGGTTTCCTCTACCTCCTCAATAACAACCACTTTACCATCAACCGGAGCTAAAATTTCATCAAAATCTAACTTGACAATACGTTTAGGGTTTCTGAAAAATTGAAGCACTAGAATCAAAATTGCAACCGCCGTAATTTGCAAAACCATACGTAGCCAAGAAAGATCTACATAGTATTGAGCAATTAAGACAACAACACAAACTATAAAAAAGGTAGATAATACAATAGTTTGACCCTCCCTATGAAACATAAGCGAAAATATTTAAAGTTAAATAAGCAAAAGGTGCAGCGAAAACTAAACTGTCAAGCCGATCTAGCATTCCGCCATGACCGGGTAAAATTGCACCACTATCTTTTACGCCTGCTGCTCTTTTAAGCTTCGATTCAACCAAATCACCTAAACTGCCAGCCACAACAATTATAGTGGCTAAAATCATCCATTGCTTAGGATTTATTAGTGGTTCATACCAACCCATAATATACGCAGCTACTAGAGCAAAAACAAGACCTCCTAAGGTGCCTTCAATAGTTTTTTTAGGCGAAACTCGAGCAAACAATTTTGTTCTTCCTATAGCCGACCCTACCAAATATGCAAAAGTATCGTTAACCCAAATCAAGATAAAAATACCCATAATTAATAGTTTTGCAAACTCATTATTTTTGTAGGGTATCATTGTCAAGAAAATGCAACCGCCTCCAACGTAAAAAAGACCAATAAAAAATTTTTGAAAGGTCGTAAATGGCCTATCAGTTTTTGAAAACAAATAAGCAAGTAAAGCAAAATCAACAACTAAAGTAATAAACATTAGTATATCGATAAGCATTTGATTGTTTAAGAAAATTTGATCAGGTATAAGATAAATAAACACCCACCATAAAGCTAAATAAGCAATAAAAATATGATATCCTTTAAGCTCAACAAGCCTTTTGAACTCATATAAACATGCAAGACCAAAGGTCATAAAAAGGAAATCAAAAGCATCTGAATCAAGAAAAACGGCAGAGAGTAATAAAATAATGTAGACAACACCCGTCAATGCTCTTCTTAAGATTTGCTTCATATTATAAATCTTCTAACAATAATAGATAGAGATTTTTTGAGCTACTGCCATATGTTAAAAAGTCGTCTGAATTGCTATCGTTCGCCTGAAAGTGTTTTAGGGTAGTAATGTTTGCAGGAATACTATGGCCGTATTTTTTTTTAATCTTTTTTAGGCCTTCGCCAATAGATTCTACGAGCTGACTTGTGGTTGAGAACACGATAATACTATCTGGTAATTCGCTTAACTTTTTCTCATGCAGTTGATTTGAGCAGACTAAAATAGAGCCATTTTGAGCAATTAAGTGTTCACAAGTTGTAAAAAATACTTCGCTCTTTTTAGTCTTTTTTGTAAACGTAAGACCTTCACGAGAAAACTTTTCTTCAAGCGCTGGATTCATTACGAAAAAGGGATGATTTTGCCAGTTATTTTCTTCAACAATATTATGTAATGCGTCGGAAATTTCTGAAAAGGAATCACAGTATAAAAATTTACCTCCATTTTTTCTAAAATGAATAGTGAATTTTTCATCAATAGGAATGTTAAGGTCGGGCATATGAAGGCCTCTTGTTTCCGCTGTTTCTTTGGAAACTTTTTTTTTGCCACCCCCAAATAATTTGCCCAATAGCCCCATTTACGCGCTTAACTTCAAGTATGTTTTATAACTTTTACTCTGAGAGTATATCCTCATTTCTATCTTCAGAAGTTCTTTCAGTTACTTCTTCGTCTTTTATTTCGTCACCCTCAAAAGGTCTTTTTCCAAATATTTTTTCTAAATCTTCTTTAAAGATAACTTCTTTTTCTAAAAGTCTTTCAGCTAAAGTGGTGAGCTTGTCTTTGTGTTCGGTCAAAACTTCGATAGCTCTTTGGTATTGGGCTTCTATAATTTTTGAAATTTCTTTGTCAATCTTTTGAGCGGTTTCCTCGCTATAAGGTTTAGAGAAGCCATAAGAATCTTGACCTGAAGAATCGTAATAGGTAAGATTACCAATTTCATCATTAAGTCCATAAACTGTAACCATTGCACGTGCTTGTTTGGTCACTTTTTCTAAATCGCTCAAAGCACCAGTAGAAATCTTATTAAATATTACTTTTTCTGCAGCTCGGCCTCCTAAGGTGGCACACATTTCATCTAGCATTTGTTCAGGCCGAACAATTAGACGTTCTTCAGGCAGGTACCAAGCTGCTCCTAAAGATTGCCCTCTTGGCACAATCGTCACCTTCACAAGGGGAGCGGCATGCTCTAACATCCAACTTGTTGTTGCATGACCAGCTTCATGATAAGCAATCGTCTTTTTCTCACCTGGAGTGATTATTTTATTTTTCTTCTCTAGCCCACCTACTATTCTATCAACGGCGTCTAAAAAGTCTTGTTTTGTTACAGCCTTTTTTTCTTTTCGAGCGGCGATAAGGGCAGCTTCGTTACAAACATTAGCGATATCTGCACCTGAGAAACCTGGCGTTTGTCTTGCTAAAAAGTCAAGATCTAAAGTTTCTGCAGTTTTAATAGGCCTAAGATGTACTTCAAAAATTTCTTTACGTTCTCTAATGTCAGGTAAATCGACATAAATTTGTCTGTCAAAACGACCAGCTCTCATAAGGGCTTTGTCGAGAACGTCTGCACGGTTTGTTGCTGCTAATACAATTACATTAGTATTAGTACCGAAACCGTCCATTTCGGTTAAGAGTTGGTTTAATGTGTTTTCACGTTCATCGTTCGAACCTGTGAAATTATTCTTTCCTCTAGCACGACCAATAGCATCAATTTCATCAATAAAAATGATTGCAGGAGATTTGTCTTTAGCTTGTTTGAACAAATCTCTTACTCTTGATGCACCAACACCAACAAACATTTCTACAAAATCAGAACCTGATAAAGAAAAGAAAGGTACTTTAGCTTCACCAGCAACAGCTTTCGCTAAAAGAGTTTTACCTGTTCCTGGAGGCCCAACTAATAAAGCTCCTTTAGGAATTTTACCTCCGAGCGAAGTATATTTGTCAGGGTTTCTTAAAAATTCAACAATTTCTTCAACCTCTTCTTTGGCTCCTTCGAGTCCAGCTACATCTTTGAAAGAAGTTCTAGTGTCCGTTTTTTCATCAAAGAGTTTTGCTTTTGATTTTCCAATATTGAATATTTGACCGCCTGCACCGCCTCCGCCTCCGCCAGACATTCTCCGCATAAGGTAAATCCATATACCTATGATAAGAACAAATGGAAGAACTGAAACCAAAATGTCAAACAAGAGATTACTTTCGCTATCAAATTTGATTATGGTATCTAAATTGTTTTCGGTCTTTATTTCGTTAATATCATCTTCGAAATTTTGGGGATCACCAAATTTAACGATGTATTGAGGATTTCCGGTACCTAAAAAGGCAGGTTTACCTGATACATCTTTATGAACTTCTTTGGCAAGAGCGTCTTGTGTTAAGAACACTTTTGCCTGCCTTGTATTATTAATAACTAGAATTTTTTCAACATCACCATTTCTTAAAAATTCATGAAGTTCAGAAGTAGTAGTTTCAGAAGTGTTATTAAAATTATTGCTACCCAAAAATTGAAAACCGATTAGCAATACTGCTATTAAGCCATAAATCCACCATGAATTAAATTTTGGTTTCTTCTGGTTTGAACTATTATTATCTTTAGCCATTATTTTTTTTTACTGATTTATGCTACTTTCTATTGTTGTAAACTTTGCATCTCCCCAAAGACCTTCAATATCGTAGAAGTCTCGAACATGCTTCTGAAACACATGAACTACTACATTTACATAGTCCATAAGAACCCATTCCGCATTATCTTGACCTTCAATATGCCAAGGTTTATCTTGAATAGCTTTGCTAACAGTTTTTTGAATTGATCCGACGATCGCGTTCACCTGCGTGTTTGAAGTACCATTACAAATAATAAAATAGTCGCAAACTGTGTTTTCAATTTCCCTTAAATCAAGAAGAATTATATCTTGCCCTTTTACATCTTCTATGCCCTGTAAAATTAATGCAATTAACTCATCTGCGCTAGCTTTCTTATTCTGCATTCAAAATTATTAATTTCTGCAAAGTTATTATTTTTTTGTTCTTTTAAGCCTAGTTTTCAATAATAGATTCCACATAGTTATTCGGGTTACTCATGCACATAGTCAAACTTAATGCCACGGACTCCACCAACCAGTACTTAAAAGAGTTAATGCTGTCAAAAGATCTTGAAGATTTTACCGTTATTTGGGCGCATGAGCAACTTAAAGGAAAAGGCCAAATGGGCGCAAAATGGATATCCGATCCGGGTAAAAATCTCACTTTTAGCGTTTTAAAAAAATTTAACGACCTTAATATAACTAATCGATTTTTATTAAATGTTACTATTTCTTTAGCAATCATTGATGCCTTGAAGTACTTTTTAGTACCTGATTTGAGCATAAAATGGCCAAACGACATTATGTCAGGCTCCACAAAAATCTGTGGTATTTTAATTGAAAACATCCTTTTTAAAGATAGAATTCAAGCTTCTGTTGTTGGTATCGGACTTAATGTAAATCAATTATCGTTCGATAACCTTACAAACGTTTCTTCAATGAAATTGTTGTTGGGGCGAACACTTAATTTAGAAGAGGTCTTAGACACCTTACTTGGCTGTTTGAAAAGTAAATTTTTGGTTCTTGACCAAGTAGATAGTTTTTTATTCTGGAATACTTATGAAAAACAATTATTTCGAAAAAATAAGCCGTCTACATTTAAAAACGCTAATGGGCAATTTTTTATGGGTTTTATTCGAAAAGTTTCACCGGAAGGAAAACTTATTGTAGAACTTGAAGATGAAGTTTTTAAAGAGTTTGACTTGAAAGAAATACAGTTAATGTATTGAAAAAAGCGAAAGAATAAATTAGTATAGAATTTTGAATTCTTTCTTTACTTAATCTTTTTAAGATTTTCTGATAATGTTGTTATAAAATTAGTAATTGGAGATTTTATCATCATTGCCATCATGGCATTGAATTCACCATTAAAACTTAGCGTAACTTCAGTTTCATCGGTTTGTAACTCTGTTAAATCTGCTGTCAGGGTAAAAGGAAGCTTTTTACTTGCAGCGCCCAAAACAAGCTTATCGTGCTCGGTTTGAGATTTGCGTTCTAAGACAATTTCAGGCATTCCTGTTAGTGAAAATAGAAATCGATTCTCACTAATGACTTCAAATTTATCAATGTTTTCAGGCATTAATTGTTCAAAATTTTTCAGATCAATTAAATACTCAAAAACATCTTTCTTACTTTTATTTATTTTACTCTTAGGGCTTTCTATAAACATATTTTCTTAGGGTTTCCAAATAGCTGGATTTTTTCTCCATTCCATTAGGGTATTCAATTGCTCTTCTTTTATATGACCTGATTCTATTGCTCGTTCAGCCAAATGTTCATAATCGCTTAGAGTATGAAGTTCAATATTTTCCTTTGCAAAATTTTCCGAAGCTATTTCAAATCCATATGTGAAAATTGCAATCATTCCTTTGATGTTCGCATTATTTGCTTTCAAGGCTTCTACTGCGTTCAAGCTACTTTTACCAGTACTAATCAAATCTTCAATGACAACAACACTTTGATTAGGATCTAAACGACCTTCTATTTGATTTTGCCTACCATGCGACTTAGCTTCAGGTCGCACATAGATGAAAGGTAAACCTAAGTATTCTGCAACAAGCACGCCAATTCCAATTGCTCCAGTAGCTACGCCAGCTATAACATCGGGTTTTCCGTAAATATTTTCAACTTGCTTACCCATTTCTTCGCGAATATAGTTACGAATAGCGGGGTATGAAAGAATGATTCTATTATCACAATAAATAGGAGATTTCCACCCAGAAGCCCATGAAAATGGATTTTCAGGTTCCAACTTAATTGCATTAATTTGTAAAAGAAGTTCAGCCGTCTTTTTTGCGGTGTCTTTGTTTAAAATCATGACGCAAATGTATAAAGTTTTTGTCAATGAGCGACCGCTCATTTTAACAAATAAACTCTCTGAAACAGCGAACGGTAAATATTTCTTATTGAATGAAGATGCAATTCTAGAAGCAATTGATACCTTGAAAAAAAAGAAGTTAGACGAAGCTTTTATTTATCACCCCAACCACGAAGAGATTTTAAAAAAATTTACAACTAAAATTCCATTGGTGGTGGCTGGTGGAGGTGTGGTAACCAATAAAAAAGGTAAAGTGCTATTTATATTCCGAAACGATAAATGGGATTTGCCCAAAGGAAAACTAGACAAAGGTGAAACTATTGAAGAATGTGCTCTTCGTGAGGTAGAAGAAGAAACTGGAGTAAAAAAACTTAAAATTGAAAACTTTCTTCAAACTACTTACCATGTGTTTAAAAGAAATGATACGTATAAGCTAAAGGAAGTACATTGGTACGCTATGACAACTTCATATAAAGGAAAACTCAAAGGTCAAAAAAGTGAAGGTATCGAAAAAGTGAAGTGGAAAGGCCCCAAGAAAATTGGTAAAGCTCTTCAAAACTCGTATATGAATATCAAAATTTTATTCGGACATTAATTATTTAAAATGCGATGTAATTGGTATTTCCATTTTTGCTGTTTCACAGCATGAATTTAAAAATCGATGACTTTTTGCGAAAAGTTGCGATTTCATTCATATTGAATTTTGTAAGATGCAGAAACCGTCAGCTATACATGTGCAAAAAAACCTCTGGTTTAAATGTATTTTATGTAGTTTAACAATATTCAAAAATGAAATTATGACTTAAACTGCTGTAATAATTTGGTTGATTTCCTTCTTGCCTATGGGTTTGTTATTATAAGTGATGGTATGATGGGTTTTGTTTTTAAATGAAAGCCAATTTTTCTCATCATTACTATCAATGGAAGAGGTAATAATATTGACTCGTATTTTATATTCAATAGGTAAGGTTATAAATTCTTCTAAAAATTGCCATCCATCCATAATAGGCATGTTAATGTCTAAAAATATAACTTCAGGTATTTTTTGATTCGTTGCCATAATTTCCTTGATTGCGTCAATGGCTAGTTTGCCATTAACAAAGGTATGTATGGTATTAAAAGTAACAAGAGAATCGAGCATTTTTCTCATTCCAAAGACCGTGATAGGATCATCGTCAATAATGCAAATGGAATTAAACTTTTTCATTGAAATAAATTTTAAATGTAGAACCTATTCCAACATTACTGTTTACAGTTACTTTTCCTTTCATAGCTTCAATTTGATTTTTTGTGATATATAACCCAATGCCTCTTGCATCTTCTTTGTCGTGAAATGTTTTATACATGCCGAAAATTTTATCACCATATTTCTCTAGGTCTATTCCTAAACCATTGTCTGAAATACTTAGCACCATATAATGATCTTCCTTTGATACGCTAAGTTCAATAATAGGATCTCTTTCTGGTGATTTATATTTAATTGAATTGGTCAAGAAATTACTAAGAATACTATCTATATAAGCAGGAATAACCTTTATTTTAGTAGAGGCAGGCACCTTGTTTATGATCTTAGTTTTACTATTTAGTATGTCTGCCGACAAACTTTGAGTAATAGATTTGATTCTAGTTTTTAGTGGTATAGATATTCTTTTTAGTCCTCTTTTTGTATTGATATCAACTACCTCATTGAGGTTATTGAGGGTTTCCATAAGATTGTCTGATGAGTCGATCAGCATATCAGTAATTCGTAGCTTTTCCAATTCAGATTCCTCTGTTTTTAAAAAACTTAAGAGCATTGAAAAATTAGCACCATGTGATCTAAGATTGTGCGAAACGATATGTGCAAAATTTACAAGTCTTTCATTTTGTGTTGAGGTAACTTTAATAAGCTTATGAAGTTCAATTTCTTTTCTTTTTAATTCTGAGATGTCCAAACTAATTCCAACTAATCCATAAGCATGACCATCTGCATCCATTAAAGGTATTTTTGAGGTTAGAAAAGTCGTTGAGGTACCATCTCGTTTGGTGTGTTTCATTTCTTGACCTAAAATTGGTTTTAGATCTCGCATTACCATTAAGTCGGTTTTTTTCGATGCTTCAGCAGTTTCTTGATCATAAAACGCGAAATCATCTTTGCCTAGAATTTCGCTATCGGTTTTCATTCCACAATATTCTAATTCAGCTTTATTGACTAAAATTTTTCTTGATTCCAAATCTTTAATAAACACGTTCAATGGCAAGTGATCAATTAGCGTACGCAATAAATGTTCATTTTCTCTTCGCTTTATTTCAGCCAAATTAATTTCGTTAATGTCTTGAATTGTGCCAATCAGACCAACAAACTTGCCATTTTTGTATGATGGTTTTCCTGATACTATTACCCAAAGCTCATTATTTTTAGCTGTTACTAGCTGCAATTTTTCTCGAAAAGACGTTTCATCAGTAATAGCTCGATTTATAGTCATAGACAAGGTATTTCTGCTATGACCATTTTTAAAGAAATTAGTGGTTTCCATGAAATTTGGTTCGTAATCTTTACCTACTTGATAAATTGTTCTGGTCTTATCACACCAATACATTTCGTTTCGTTCTAAATTATAATCCCAAAAGCCAATTTTTGCAACATCTGAAATTTGTTTTGATTTAATTTGAAGCTTCTCAAGTTTATCTTCCTTTAGAATTATTTGTGTAATATCTTCGGCCTGAAGAATGGCGCCAATTATGTTTTCTTGTTGGTCATACCATGGTGCAATTTGAAGTTCGAACCATTTTTTATGACCTTTGCTATCTATGAAGGGTATCGTGCTTTTTTTACGTGAACCTTCTTTGAAGCAGTTACTTATTATCGTTAGCCAACTTTTGTTTGCGGTTTTAAAAAGTTTATGAAAAGGTGTGTCAAATACTTCGTAATTTTCAAAATCAAAAGCGAGTATAAATTTATCTGAGGCATGAATAATTTGCATGCTTGTATTTATAAAAGCGGTAGCTTTAGGTAGTTGTTTTATGAGATAGTTGTCGGTAAGGATATTACCATTTTTCAACATAATGTTGTAATTTCTTACAATAATAAGTAGAAAAAACTTTCCATATTAATAATTGTTGTGAATTACCAAATAGTAGTGGTGTTCTCTTATTTTTAATAGGGAAAACACTAAATTAAATGGAGGTTTTCCTTTAAAAATTCTTGTGGTAACAAAAAATCGGACTAGAAAAAGCTATTTGAGTATGACGGTAGAAGGAACTAAACCTGTATAGTCACCCCCGTTTCTAATTACATCTCTTACAATAGAAGAACTAATATATGATTTGCCAGAGGAGGTAAGTAGAAAAACAGTTTCAATTTCTGAGAGTTTACGATTGGTATGTGCAATTGCCTTTTCAAATTCAAAATCACCAGGATTTCGAAGACCCCTTAAAATAAATTCTGCATTTACTTTTTTACAAAAATCTACGGTTAAACCTTCATATGTTTTGATCTTTATTTTGGGTTCGTTTTTAAAAGCTTCTGTTATAAAATGAGTTCTCTCTTCGAGCGAAAACATATATTTTTTGTCAGCATTGATACCAATGGCGATAATTAGCTCATCAAAAAGAGTAATGCCTCTTGTAATAATATCATGGTGGCCTAAAGTCAAAGGATCAAAAGAACCAGGAAAAATTGCACGTCTCATTTAAAGGTAGAATTTTAATGGTAAGTTAGCTTTTTTTGGCTAAAGCTTCGTCAATAGCACTTTCAAATAACTGCGAAAGTGATATGCCTGCAACGCTCGCTTGTTCAGGTAGAATGCTTTGTTCGGTTAATCCGGGTGTGGTGTTCATTTCTAACATAAAGGGTTCGTCAGCTACAAAAATGAACTCGCTTCTTGAAAATCCTGTCATTTTTAATACATCATAGGCTTTTTTGGCCATAGCAATCACTTTCTTTTCTTGTGCCTCTGATATTCTAGCGGGTGTTATTTCTTTAGATTTACCCTCATATTTTGCCTCATAATCGAAAAAATCATTTTCAGTTACTATTTCGGTAATTGGAAGCACCTTTGTTTCACCATTAAATTTGATAACACCAACAGAAACCTCTATACCATCTAGAAAGGCCTCTATTATAATCTCATCATCTTCTTTGTAAGCATTTGCAATCGCTGGCTTTAGCGCTTTTTTTTCGTATACTTTTGATATGCCAAAACTGCTTCCTGCTTTGTTTGCTTTAACAAAACATGGTAGGCCGACTTTGGCAATGATAGCATTTTCGTCAATTTCGTCTCCTAAATTCAGGTAATATGAAGCAGCCGATTTTATTCCGTAAGGTTCTAAAACGCTCAATAAATCTCGTTTATTAAAAGTAAGGGCTGACTGATAATAATCACATGAAGTTTGAGCAATACCCAATAATTTGAAATAGGCTTGCATTAATCCATCTTCTCCAGGAGTGCCGTGTATGGCGTTAAAAACACAATCAAATTGTATATGAACCGAATTCACCTCAATCGAAAAATCATCTCGATTTACGATATGCTTATTTTCTTCTTCATCAACATAAACCCACTCGTTTTTACTAATATGAATGCGATATGATTCGAATTTTTTGGCATCTAAATATTGATGTACAACGTTACCACTTTTTAATGAGATCTTGTATTCGCTAGAAAAGCCTCCCATGATGACGGCAATCTTTTTTTTCATAATTGAAGTTGTATTGGTATTGTTTGACAAAATCAACAATAGTTCAAAGTAAAGAAAAAGCGATGGTTTTAGTTGAGTTCACAAGAAATTTTTTAAAAGCAGAGCCGCCGCTCTGTAAATAGCACATCATTTTATATATTTGCACAGCTAGTTGTTAACTATAAAATATACAGTTAACAAAGTTAAATACGAGTAAATTTGCTTGTGTTACCATAAAAAGTTAAACAAGTTATAGATGAAAACTTTTTTTAAATTTTTAGTAAGTCGAACCTTTTTGATACAACTAGGTTTGGCGGTTTTGGCAACAGTTGTCCTAGTTTTTGTTGTGTTGAGATGGTTGAGTAGTACCACCAATCATGGTGAGTTTGTTGAAGTGCCTGATGTTGCAAAAATGTCAGTAATGGATATGCGCAAAGCAGTTGAAGAAGCCAATTTGAGGTATGAGGTACTAGATTCTGCAAATTATAATCCTGATTATCCTAGGTTTTCTATTATTGAACAAGACCCGGCTGCAGGTAATAAAGTGAAAGAGAATCGTAAATTATATTTGACCGTCAACCCATCAGGATATAAAAAGGTGACCATACCGAATGTGATTCAAGTGACCCAGAGAAACGCTACATCAATGCTTAGGGCTGTGGGTCTAGATGTGCAGCGTGTTACCTATATTGATCAAATTGGGAAAGATATGGTCTATTACGTAAAATATAATGGAAAGCAAGTTTCAGAAGGTCAAAAAATTCCAAAAACTTCAAAAGTTGAACTCGTTTGTGGTAATGGTAGAATAGGTGAGCGCGAGCAAATAAAAGCGGATTCCGATTAACTTATGCAACCTGAAAACGGTCCTGAACTTCAAGAGGACGAACTTTACGAGCATCATAAAATTGTTGCTACAAAAGGCCAAGAACCACTACGTGTTGATAAGTTTTTGATGAATTTTATCGAAAATTCAACCCGAAACAAAATTCAACAAGCAGCCAAAGATGGCTATGTTCGCGTAAATGAATCTATTGTAAAACAAAACTATAAAGTCAAAGCTGGTGATGTTGTACAAGTTATGTTTGAACATCCGCCGCATGAATTCTTGTTGATTCCTGAAGATATTCCTATTGATATCGTGTATGAAGATGAAGTGCTGCTAGTAGTTAATAAGCCTGCTGGTATGGTAGTACATCCAGGACATGGAAACTATTCTGGCACTTTAATCAATGCGCTTATTCATCACGTTGATAACTTACCCTCAAACAGCAATGAAAGACCAGGTTTAGTGCACCGTATTGACAAAGATACTTCCGGACTTTTATTGGTAGCCAAAACGGAAGCCGCTATGACACATTTATCAAAGCAGTTTTTTGATAAAACATCAGAGCGAGAATATGTTGCATTAGTCTGGGGAAATATAGAAGATGATGAGGGTACCATTGAAGGTAATATTGCCCGTCACCCTAAAAATCGTTTGCAAATGCATGTTTTTCCAGAGGGTGATCAAGGCAAAGAGGCAGTCACCCATTACAAGGTTCTCGAGCGACTAGGGTATGTCACTTTGGTTTCTTGTAAGCTTGAAACGGGTCGCACGCATCAAATTAGAGCGCATATGAAGTATATCGGTCATACCTTATTCAATGATGAACGCTATGGAGGAGAGCGAATTCTTAAGGGCACCACATTTACAAAGTATAAGCAGTTTGTTGAAAATGCTTTCAAAATTTTGCCCAGACAGGCGCTTCACGCGAAAACCTTAGGCTTTGTTCACCCAGTATCTGATGAAATGATGCGATTTAATTCAGAACTACCAGAAGATATGGCGAATTGTATTGAAAAATGGAAGCATTATGCCAAGCATAGCCAATAAGTCATGTAGTAACTAGTGTTGCCAATTATTAAAATCTTTCCGTTTTACCACAATATTGATGTTGGGTTTTGGCCGTAATGATGCAAAACAAAAAATTTCAAGGGTTGAAAAAGCAAAAGATGTGCAATTCGATCAAGAGGATAAAATCACTAATTCAGTACCAGCTTCAATTGTTGAATCAATAAATTATGCGAATAGATTTGATTTTCCTGTTGGCAAACCCGATGCTAAGGGATATTATAATGCTCAAATTTTTGGAAAGAATAATCATCTAGGTGACGACTGGAATGGTGCAAATGGAGGGAATTCAGACTTGGGCGAACCGATTTATGCGGTAGTAGTGGTTATGTAAATTTTGCCGAAAATATAGGTGGAGGTTGGGGAAATATAATAGGTATGATTCTCTATTTGCCAAACGAAAAGCAGTATGAGTCTATTTACGCACATTGCGCTACCCGAACTGTAAGTGCTGAAAACTGGATAGAAAAAGGGACACAAATAGGAACTATTGGTACAGCGAATGGTCAATACTATGCGCATTTGCATCTCGAGTTAAGAAAAGACGTTTCTAGACCTTTAGGAAGCGGATATGGAAAGAATCAAACTGGTTACCTTGATCTTGTTGCTTTTATCAATCGCCATCGAACCACCCAAAATTAAAAGAAAAAAAATCTACCAAATAGGTTTTACTAATTACTGTATCGAAAACTCCTTTTTACAAGTATAGGCTTTCTAAGAAATAGGCATTATTTTTACCTAAAAATTGAGCTATTATGAAAATTGTTATCTCTCCAGCGAAATCCTTAGATTTTGAAACAGAGCTCCCAACTAAAAAATATACCCAGTCTGATTTTTTAGAGCAATCTAAAAAGTTGAATAAGATCTTGTTGAAGAAAAAACCAAAAGCGCTCTCAGAGTTGATGCATATTTCTGATAATCTCGCCCAGCTCAATTGGCAACGAAATCAAGATTTTAAAACTCCTTTTACCTCTACTAACGCTCGCCCAGCTGTTTATGCGTTTAATGGCGACGTGTATCAAGGTTTAAATGCGTATTCGTTTTCAGAAGAGAAAATAGATAGACTTCAAAATACTTTGCGCATTTTATCAGGTCTTTATGGTGTATTGAAGCCTTTAGATTTGATACAAGCATACCGCCTAGAAATGGGAACACAGCTAAAAGTGGGCCGTAAAAAGAACCTATATGAATTTTGGAAAAAAGACTTGACAGCACATTTAAATTCAGAGCTTGCTGAAGACGAAGTTTTTGTCAATTTGGCAAGTAAAGAATATTTTGGAGCGATTGATGAGAAAGCTTTAAAAGTACCCGTAATTACTCCTATTTTTAAAGATTGGAAAAATGACAAGCTTAAAATTATCAGCTTCTTTGCAAAAAAAGCTCGCGGTTCAATGGTGCGTTACATCATTGATTCAAACGCAGAAACTTTAGAAGATATCAAAGGTTTTAATTTAGACGATTATATATTTAGTCAAGAGCATACTATTAAAGTAAATCAACCCGTGTTTATTAGGTAGTTTAGCTTTTAAAGCAACGTTTCATTTTTTAGTATCTTAACTATAAAATGTGAGGCATGAGAAATACAGTTTTTTTACTAATTATTACCTTTTTGTTTGCTGTCGGATGTACAAAAGACGAAAATGGAGGAAGAAATATTCGAATTAAAAATAGTAGTATGTTACATTTTGATACTGCTCAGGTAGGTGGCGAAGACTTCATTCATACTAATGTGGCTCCGGGAGATTTTTCGGAGTATTTGGAATATGAGAGTGCATATGGATATAGCTACATAAAAGTTAAGTCAGGAAGCGAAACTTATATCTTACAACCTATTGATTTTGTTGGTGAAATCCCTTTAGAAAAAGGTTTTCATACCTACTATTTAAATATAACTGATGATGGTGATATTCAATTAAATTACGAAAAGGACTAAAATACTTTTCCCTCACCTACTTAATTCGCCCGATAGAATAAATCGAAAAAGCATTCGTTTCTTAAATAAGAAGTTCTACCTGAAAAGAAAGCTATGAAAAAGACGACGATTTTATTACTTACAATTTTATTTTTTTCTATTGGATGTACTGACATTGATGATAAACTTAATGTTCAAATTAGGGTGCACAATAGTACAGAAGTAATACTGACTAAAGTTTCAGTAGATCTTTTAGAATATGACTATATAGCTGCGGGTGCAAAAACAGCGTATAAAGCAAAAGAAGATTTTCTTGCAGTAAAACAACTTACAGTAGAGTCTGACTCTTTGGTAATACCTTTGACCATAAATAACATTCAACAAGACACCTTACAGCCGGGTCGGTATACCTATAAAATTAATATATTTTCAGAGGCAGATGGTATCGAATTTGAGGTAATAGAAGACTAGTTACTTTTTCTTGCCAACAGCAATTTTATCCTCTACTTTTAAACGTTTTTTAATTTTTCGAGGGCGTCTTGTACCAAAAGTACCGTTTGATATTTTGCCTCTTCTAGATTTTTTATCTCCTTTTCCCATAAATAAATATTTTATTCTTGCACCTGTACCGAACTCATTTCAGTAAAAGGATAAATTTGCTCCAATTGATTTAATTAAAAGATACAAAATAGTTGTAAGAATGTCAATGTGCCGTTTTATTTAAATTTTTAGTGATTTAACCTATAAAATTTCTTCAGAATAGGTATTAGTTACTATTTTAGAAATATGTATTTCTATCTCATTCTCGCTTTGCAAGCATATTGTATTTATCATTGTTATACCAATCGAAACGAATATTATTGGATTCTTGCCATCATATTTCTACCTGTTATTGGATCAATCATATATTGGTTTATAAATGTTATTCAAAAGCGCGATATAGATTCATTACAAAAGGGAGTAACTTCGATATTGAATCCCACTAAAAAGATTACCGATTTAGAGAAAAAATTCAAGTTTGCGGAGACATTTGAAAATCAAGTCGCATTAGCTGATGCCTATTTAGAAACTGAGAACTACGAAATGGCAATAGCGAATTATGACGCTTCATTAAAAGATGTTTTTAAAGATGATTTTTATGTCATTTCTAAATTACAAGAATCTCATTATTTTTCTACAGATTTTGAAAAAGCCATGGTGTATGCAAATCGTATAAAAGAGCATGCAAAATTTGAGAAGTCTCGAGCAGCTTTCTTATATGCTTTAACATTAGAAAAACTCGGAAACATTGAAAAGGCTGAAAGCCTTTTAAAAACTTTTGATGCGCCTTATGCCAGATATCAAGAACGTATTGAATTAGCAAAGTTTTTTATTCGAAATGCAAAAATTGATGAGGCACGCGAGCTACTTAATGAGATAATTACAGAATCTGTGGGTATGTCAAAACCGAGTTATCGGCAGAATAAAATTCTAATCAATAAAGCCAAAGAACTTTTGGCATCAGGCTTATAATGTTTTTTCATAGCCACCCATACGAACCTTTTCTGTTTCCTGAAGCAACTAAGCTAATTGTAGGAACATTACCTCCGCCTAGATTTACAAAAGGAGAACTCAAAGATGATGATGTTGATTTTTGCTACGGTAGTAGAAACGGACAATTATGGCCTATTCTAGATAAAATCTTTAGTTTGGATTTGAAATACGAAACCACAGCATTTGCAGCCCAACAGAGAAAAGATTTCTTGTTGAAACATAAAATTGGAGTATGTGATATCGTTGCAAGTGCAGAGCGAGATAAAATAGATGCTTCAGATTTAGGAATGCAGAACATTAAATTGCGAAATCTAGTTGGTTATTTAAAGGAATATGAGAAAGTAGAAACACTACTCTTTACTGGTGGAAATAGTAAAAACGGACCAGAATATTTTTTTAGGAAGCATTTGAAAAAGTATAAAATGAAGCTGAAAGTAGTTTCTGATATCGTACCAAGAATTCATGAGTTTGAATTATCCACTAGTCTAAACGAATTCGAAGATCATAAGCATATTAGCGTTCGAAAAATCAAAACGGTTTCTCTTACCGCACCTTCAGGCGCTGCCAATCGCGCCGTTGGTAGCATGGATCTTTACAAAAAGCTTAAAAATGAAAATCCTGATTTTAATACACTTGATTTTAGGGTAATGCAATATCGCCAGTTTTTTAAAGATTCAGACTCAATTTGAAGAAATTAGATAAACAGGGGTAAAACTAAAAAGAGCTCAATCAATTAAGATTAAGCTCTTTTACGAGAACACTATATGAAAATGAAAAGTTTTATATCGTTTTATTACTTCGTAAATGTACTTTGATACCATACCATTTCATAAATATTGTTGTGAAGGCTGTTGGTTTTGTGGTGTAGGTATAATATTTTGTTATTTACAGTAAAAGATGTTCAGGTATAATGTATTAATAGCGATATTTGAGGTCGAATTTATGAGTCACAAGAGATCGTAGTCGAACTAATTATTCTCAATAGGAAAAAAGAAGTATGCAGCAGTTAGAAAGATTAGCAGAGTTTAAAAAATCAGTCAACAACAAATTTAATGTCTACAATAGTCTATTTTTGAATCTGCCCTACCGCAATATTGAAAACGTGGGTATGATCATTCCTCTAATGTTAGATCAATGTCAGAAGGGGCTGAAGTCGGGCTTAAACCCAAAGGAAATACTGGAATCTTTTTTTCAGAATTATATAGATATTGAATCAGAAGAAGATCGCATTGATTTCATGTTTCGCATCATTCAATATGTAGAACGACAAGTGGTATTATATGATAGTGTTGAAGATGCTGCATTTCCTAAACTAAATGAGCATACCAGTTCGTTGTCAATCAAAGATTATTTTCAATTGGTTGATAAGAATAAAAGCTGGGATAAAATTGCGGATCAACTCTCAAACTTTAGCGCTCGAATTGTACTAACGGCGCATCCAACTCAGTTTTATACCCCTGCTGTTTTAGATATAATAACGAAGCTTAGAGCCTTAATTTTAAAAGATAATATTGAAGAGATTGATGTTGCCTTGCAGCAACTAGGTCTTACATCATTAATCAATGCTAAGAAGCCAACGCCTTTAGATGAAGCGAAAAATATCATCTATATTCTTCGTAATGTATACTATGATGCGATTGGTGATTTGTATGCCTACATAAAAGCGAATGTTGGTGATCGGGCTTTCGAAAACCTTAATATTATGAAATTAGGCTTCTGGCCTGGTGGTGATCGTGATGGTAATCCTTTTGTTACGGCTGATATTACAAATGATGTTGCTGATGAATTGCGAATTAATTTAATGAAATGTTATTACAATGATTTAAAGCGTTTGCAACAAAAATTGACTTTTAAGGCTTTGCAGCCACATCTTACACAATTGCGAAATAACTTATATACGGCCATGTTCAATCCGAAGAAAACGGTTGATTTTGAAGATATTATTGGTCCGTTAAGAACTATTAGAACCTTATTGATAGATAAGTATCATAGCCTTTATCTTAAGGATTTGGAACATTTTATGGATAAGGTTAAAATCTTCAAAACGCATTTCGCAACCCTAGATATTCGCCAAGATCATAGCCAACATTTGATTACCGTTGAGACGATATTAAAGAAGCAAGGATTTATAAAAGATAGTATTGCTGAGTTGTCAGAAGATGAATTGGAGCGTTTACTAGTACATGAAGATATCAAACTATCTCCTGAAGATTTTGAAGAAGGAATTGTTAGAGATACCATGAACAACATCACCCAATTGAAAGCGATTCAGAAGAAGAATGGCGAAGAAGGTTGCAATCGTTATATCATAAGTAATTCAGAAGATATATTTTCTGTGCTTTTTGTCTTTGGATTATTCCGTTGGTTAGGCTGGAAATCTGATGAAATCACCTTCGATATTGTTCCACTTTTTGAAACTATGATTGGTATGGATGGTGCCGAGGCTACGATGCAATACCTATTCAATTTAAAAGAATATCGCGCGCACTTGAAACGCAGAAATGATACGCAAACCATCATGCTAGGCTTTTCCGATGGAACGAAAGATGGTGGGTATTTAAAAGCAAACTGGTCAATATTAAAAACGAAAGAAGTACTTTCTTCAGTTTGTGGTAAAAATGATGTAAAAGCCATCTTCTTTGATGGTCGTGGAGGACCTCCAGCACGTGGTGGAGGAAAAACACACCGCTTTTATGCAGCTCAAACGAAAGATGTCGCGAACAACGAAATTCAATTGACGATTCAAGGGCAAACTATTACGAGTACTTACGGAACCAAAGAACAGTTTCAGTACAACTGTGAGCAATTGTTGACAGCTGGTTTATCGAATAATACATTCGGACAAGAAAATATAATTACAAAAACGCAACGTGAACTTATCGAAGAGCTATCTGATTTAAGCTTTGAAAAGTATGATGCCTTAAAACATCATGAGAATTTCATGGCGTATTTGGAAAATAGAAGCACGCTCAAGTACTATACAAAAGCAAATATTGGTAGTCGACCTGGTAAAAGAGGAAATAAAGCCAAGCTCGAATTAAGTGATCTTCGCGCCATTTCGTTCGTAGGTTCTTGGAGCCAATTGAAACAGAACGTACCGGGTTATTTTGGCATTGGTTCGGCGATCAAAGCTCTTAAAGATCAAGGTCGTTTAACCGAAGTAAAAGCTTTGTATAATGAAGTGCCATTTTTTCAAGCGTTAATGTCAAATAGTATGATGTCGCTATCCAAATGCTATTTCGAATTAACGAGCTATATGAAAGAAGATAAGGAATATGGTGCGTTTTGGATGATTCTTCACGATGAATATCAACTTTCAAAAGAAATGCTCTTAGAGATCTCAGACATGGATATTCTAATGGAAAAAGAAGCAGTTTCTCGAGAGTCTATTAAGATTAGAGAGAATATCGTTTTGCCATTATTAGTGATACAGCAATATGCTTTGCAAAAAATTGGTGCTGGTAGCAAGTTTAAAGAATTGTATGAGAAAATAGTTACTCGTTCGCTTTATGGAAATATTAATGCAAGTAGAAATTCTGCTTAATTTAGATAATTTTTACTAGAAAAAATTGGTACCGTTTTTGAGGTTTATGTTGTAATTATGGAAACTCAAAGCCTTAAAAATAAATCGATTAAGAAAACTAGATTGTTATTTGTTGTTTTTACTTTACTTGTTTTTGCATCGGTTAATGCTCAAAGAAGTTTCTCAAATACTATAAAGATCAAAGGAGTTGTGACGAATGCAAAGGGGCTTCCCATGAAGAAGGCTGATATATTCGTTGATTCCCTCAAAACAGGTATTCGTACTAATAAAAAAGGAGAATATAAATTACGTATTCCGACAACTACCAATAGCATTAGTGTTTTTTCGGAAGATGAAGGAATACAAAGTGAAAGCTATGATGGCCAAAAAGAAGTTAGTTTTTCTTTTCCAAAAAGCAGCGTTAAAAAAACAAAAGAGGAACTTATTAAATTAGGCTATATCTTTGATATGGACGTATTTCGAAATTTGGGAAAGAAGAGTTATTCTCAATACACCGATATTTTTCAAATAATAAGAGAGAAATTTTCAGGCGTTAGAGTTGAAGGCAGTTCAATATATGTTAGAGGGGTCATTAGTCTAAACGGTAATCAAAATCCATTATTCGTAGTTGACGGTAATTACGTAAATAGCATCGCTTTTATTAATCCAGATGAATTAGCATCTATTGAGCTTTTGAAAGGAGAAGACGCAGCATTATATGGGTCAAGAGGTGCGCCTGGGGTATTTATTATTTCTTTAAAAAAATGATGGCCTAATTTTCAAATACTTTAAATTCAGCGCCCATTCCGTAATTACGGTAACCTGTTTGAATTAATTTTGATTTTTCGTTGTATGATTTGTCAAAGACCTGCCATTTCTTGTTGTTTAAGAAAATTCGTCGCACATAAGTGTTTTGATTGATTAAGGTATTCGTAAATGGCAACAATGGTCGAAACGAAGTTGATATTTTTTGAATTCCTCTAGCCGTTTTTATCTCGCGATATTGTTTGGTTTGAGCCAAGCGTCCATTCGATTTGGCATAGCCTAAAACTTGAATAGATACAAATATTCCGGTTTCTGGAATGTAGATTGATTTTGAAGAAACATCCAATTCAAAAATCTTGTCTTCTTTCTCATTTACAGAAAAAACAATCGATTCGAAACCTAATGCATCTCTTGGAAATCCGTTGTAATTCTCATAAAATTGAACTCGAAAAATGGTGGCAAATTTTCCTTTTCCTTTGGTTTTATATTTAGATTCCCCATTAATTGGTAGTAATAGGGTTGAAATTTGAGTAGGCTTCTTTTCAAAACGTTTGAAAAGCACAGCAACTTCGCTTTCGGCAGTAGGAAGCCAAGATGCAAAAAAATCTGAATGTGATATAGGTTTCCGTTTTCTTGTTTTAAATTTTCCGTTTTTAGGAGCAAAAACAATTACTTCGCTTAATTGAGAAACCTCTGATTTTAGTGCTATTTTTTGGGGTAAAGAAATAGTTAAGATTATTTTTTCAGTATAGCCCATTGCAGAAATAAATAGGGTATCAACATCGGTATATTTTTCTCTTGAAAATAAGAATCTTCCATCTTCATCTGCAAAATTTCCTAAACCATTGCCAAAAGAAATAGTTGCAAAAGGCACAGGCTCTAGATTAATAGAATCTACAATACTAATGGTCTGAGCAGCAATAATATGGCAGAATAAAAATAGAACACTATGAAAGACATTTTTCATGAAAACGAGTTTTTTAATAAATAAACGAAAAGAAAATGAGTAAAGTGCACGAAGTATTGAGCATCCGACAATTAGTACAACCTATTTTAACTGATTTTTTCTAGAAGTTTTTTTCCGCCATTCCAACTACACGTACCATCACTAGTTTGAAATGTTTCATTACCGTAACGCAATACATAGGTGTCAACGTTTGAACAACCTCCAGCACTTAAACCACGAAGTTGAAGTTCAAAAGTTATAAATGCTTCAATATCTTTCTCGCTAAGTATTTTTGAAAAATCAGGATAACTAGCCGTTAATACATCTGCATCTTTAGAAATTGTTATGGTTTGTCGTGTACCACCAAAACAACCAACTGAAGTAATTTCTATGAAATAGCTTTCGCCATTTTGTAATAACTCTATTATTGTAGGATTTGATTCCCTATTGTCAAAAGTAGCATTTTTTGAAACTGCAATTGGAAAAGCTGACAAGGTAGCTGTTGTTAACACAAGCAGAATTATCACGAATAGGTAGTTATTTGCTTTCATATATACATCTTAGATTCAATAATTATGCCGAGTTTTCAGGTGTTAATCCCCATAAAAAATCAAACATCTACTTATAAAGACTAGAAAAAAAATAAATTGTGACAAGCGCTATAATTCCGAACTCAATAACCCATAGAAAACCTCAATACCATAGGCGATTTGTCCAATTTTTAAATTTTCATTCGGGCTATGCTGATTGTTATCTGGGTTCACCATAGGAACAATAAAAGCTGGAATTTTCAATTCATTTATGAAAGGAGAAATGGGAACTGTTCCACCCATTATTCGTATTTGAACTACTTCTTCTTCTAATTTGTTCTTTAGGGTATTAACAATAAAAGCTCCATATGAATTATTTAAATCGGTACGAAAAGCATCAGTTACAGGCCCTTCTAAAATGGTCATAATCTTATTGTGGGCCATTCGGTCTTTTCGCGAAGGAATAGTATCCATTATATAAAAACCTTGATTTTCTATATGTTTTTTTACTAAATCTTTTAAACGAGTACCATCACTTTCAGGTACCAAACGTAAATCTATTTCAGCGGTAGCAGTTGCTGGAACAATAGTTCTTGCTTGATCACCAATCCAACCCGAACCCATGCCTCTTATATTTAAAGAAGGATATTGTAAAGCTTCCTGATAAAACGAGCCCACTTTTTCAGGATTTTTAATAGCCAAGTTCTCATTTATCGTTGCTACATCATCAGGCACACTTTTTAAAACGGTCATTGCATTTTCGTCTAAAGTGATACCATCGTAGTATCCAACAATTTCAACTTTTCCGTCAGCGTCTTTCATAGTAGCTAAGACTTCTGCCAATTGAAAACCTGGGTTTGGGGCATAGTTTCCATAATGACCGCTGTGTTGAGGTTTTATTGGGCCGTATGTGGTAAGTGAAAGTGTGGTTATTCCACGACAACCATAAACAACTGTCGGTTTACCAGATACATGAACCGGACCATCATTAATAATGAGAAAATCAGCGTCTAGTAATTCACGATATTCTTTTACTGCCTTCGGTAGCGGTTTGCTGCTCTTTTCTTCCTCACTATCTAAAATTAATTTGATGTTAAACGGAATTTCTATTCCGTTTTCCTTCAATAAATCAATTGCTGCTAAAAACATGATGATAGGCCCTTTGTCATCGGATGTTGATCGCCCAAACAAACGCCAATCATAGTTCATTTCTTCATTTAAATCTTCGAAAGATTCCTTTTTCCAACCATCACCATCAGGAGATTTTAAAACTACATCATACGGATTAGATTGATCCCATTTCGATGGATCTACAGATTGCCCATCAAAATGCATGTAAAATAAGATAGTGGGTTTACTATCTACCATAGGAAGTGAGGCAAAAAACAAAGATTCTCCTTCAGTAGGAAGTAAAGAAGAATTAAAGCCTCTTGCATTAAAAGCTTTTGTTAACCAGGTTAAGTTTCGATTGATATCTGCATGATCTAACGCATCATTAGGAATTTTTACAAATTCACGAATATCGTTAATAGCATGTCGAACTTGTGATTTTAATTGTTCGGCTTCTTGAGCATTACCAAAAGCAATACAAAGGCTAAAGAATATGACAAATCTTAATTTCATAGAATCTCTCAATTTAAACTTAAAAGTAAGTTAATCGTAAGTAGCATAAAAACTTTTAAGAGACATCTTTTCAATGATATCACTAATTAAAAAACCTCTGTTTAAAAACAGAGGTTTTAGAAGTATAAAGAATATCAATAATTTTTTTGAAGAACTTACTACAAAGCTATCCTTACTGAATAATAATTTTTTCAGCATGTGTTTGTAGATCGTCAGTCACTAGCATCATGGTGTATACCCCTTGCGCAAGATGTGAAATATTGATCACATAATTCTGTTGATTTTCATGAAAAGCACTTTGAGGTAATGCCAGGACTGTCTTTCCAATAGCGTCATAGATATACATCCATTTTATTTTCTTAATTGTCGAAGTTTCAATATTAATATAATCGGAAGTTGGATTCGGATAAATATTAACTATCGCAACATCAATAAACTCTCTTAGCGAAGCTTGAAACGGGAAGCTTTCAGCAGCGTTAGGTGATAAAACGCTACCAGGAATCACTTCACTCGGTGCATCAGAATTAGCATCACTAGGTTTGCTCCAACCAACGGCTAGATGGTCACCACCGTTTAGTTCTTTCAAATAGGCCTCAATATAATACGTTTCACCCTGAATAAGTTCAATAGCGATTGATTTTTGGCTTTCATATTTATTCCAAATTCTGTTGTTGGTATGTCCTTCATGATAGGCTATGGTAGTTACATTATCCATATCATCATCAGGACTTAAATTGAGTTGCACATAATTGTCTCCTGAAACCCAGAAATAGTAGGTGCCCGTTTCAGGTGCACATAAATAGCCACTAACCCAAGCACCATAATTATCGGCTACATTCGAAGGAATTTCAAAGCTATTGAGTTCTATAGTCGAAGACGGATTATCAGGGAAGTTTGAAGCCACAAACAAATCATTCAAAGTAACCCCTCCGATATCATCATACCGTCTCATACTAATGCTACCTGTAGCAGAACAACTTTGGTCATTTTCTTCACGAACGGTAATAATCGATTGTGCTGTAAACCCACCATCGTTGGTGGTTACGGTTATGATAGCATTACCCACAGCTATTGCTGTTACCACACCGGTATTAGAGACCGTTGCAATAGAAACATCACTTGAAGCCCAAGTCACATTTTGATTAGCAGCATTCGATGGGCTTACCTGTGGAGTAAGAGTTGTGGTATCACCCGCTAATAGATTAGCAAATTGCCTGTCAAGGCTAACTCCAGTTACCGGAGTTTGGTAGTTTATTTCTTGGTTAGGAGATAATACATTACCCGGTATTATTTCACTAGGTTCATCACCAAGCCCATCACTAGGTTTTCTCCAACCTACAGCAAGGTGGTCACCGCCAACGCCTTCTTTTAAGAAACCTTCGATATAATAGGATTGCCCTTGAACCAATTGAATACCGATAGACATTTGACTATCAAATCGATCCCACATTCTATAATTGGTATGACCGTTATGAAATGCAATGGTAGTTTTATTTGCAGCATCATTGTCAGTACTTAAATTAAGTCGTACATGATCATCCCCTGAAATCCAGAAATAATAGGTACCTGTTTCAGGAGCACATAAGAAACCGTTAACCCAAGCACCATAATTATTAGCAACATAAGCCGGAATCTCAAAACTATCGAGTTCAACCGTTGAAGAAGGACTATCAGGAAAGCTAGTTGCATTGAATAAACTATTCAAGCTAATGCCATTAATGTTATCATAGCGTCTCATGGTAATAGACCCAGTAGCAGAACAATCTTGACCATTTTCATCTACAATTGAAATAGCAGCAGTATCTGTAAAGTTACCATCATTGGTAGTTGCAGTAATGGTCACATCACCCACAGCAATTGCGGTAACCAGACCTGTACCAGAAACTATTGCAATCGAATCATCACTAGAGCTCCAAGTTATGGAGGTATCAGTAGCATCTGTAGGACTCACTTGTGCATTTAGATTCGTTGTATTGCCAGGGTTCAAACTTGCAGTATCAGGATTCACAGAAACACTCGTAACATCAACAATAGCAGCCACGACCGAAATAGTAGCAGAATCTGTAAAGTTACCATCATTGGTAGTTGCGGTAATGGTCACATCACCCACAGCAATTGCGGTAACCAGACCTGTACCAGAAACTGTAGCAATCGTATCATCACTAGAGCTCCAAGTTATGGAGGTATCAGTAGCATCTGTAGGACTCACTTGTGCATTTAGATTCGTTGTAT